>Ga0208133_1000137_pt1 | contig 28733 bp, 28 predicted proteins | sample ColrivemetaGS535_FD_187595 | JGI IMG/M metagenome (GOLD analysis project Ga0208133, IMG submission 187595) | Estuarine microbial communities from the Columbia River estuary, USA - metaG S.535 (SPAdes) (version 2) | ecosystem: Environmental > Aquatic > Marine > Intertidal zone > Estuary | place... | reverse complement strand
CATCTGATGTTACACGGTATGGCTGGTACCGGTAAAACTTTTATCGCTCTTTCTAAAACTATTGATGCACTCATGTCAAATAAAGGTGTACAAAATAAGATTTACATTGTAAGATCGGTAGTACCAACCCGAGATATGGGATTTCTTCCCGGTAATCAGAAAGAAAAGATGAAAGTTTATGAGGCACCTTATTACGCCATCTGTACAGAACTGTTTGATCGGTCTGATGCGTATGAGATACTCAAACAAAAGAATGCCATTGAGTTTATCTCGACATCATTTATTCGCGGTATTACCATGAATAATTGTTACGTGATTGTGGACGAAGTGAACAATCTTACCTTCCATGAATTGGATTCTGTGATTACTCGTATTGGTAAAGGTTGTAAAATAATCTTTTGTGGCGACTTCCGTCAATCAGATCTTACGAAAGAACAAGAACGCAACGGACTGAAGGATTTTATGAAAATCGTCGGTAAGTTAAATGACTTTGTACATGTTGATTTTCTCGAACAAGATATTGTTCGTTCAAAACTAGTGAAGGAATATATAATTGCTCGACAAAAACTCGGTCTCCAACCGTAAAGAATTCGAATACGAATTACTAGAATTTGCTGAACTGCAAAGGATAGATGGACCAACGCGTTTCTATGTGACACCTGAAGGCAAAAAATATCCGTCTGTGACTGCCGTTCTCGGCAAGATGACAGATAAGTCCGGGCTCGAAGCTTGGAGGAAAAGAGTCGGCGAGACCGAAGCTGCCCGAGTTTCGGCTCGAGCCTCTACTCGCGGTACGAACGTCCATACGATGTGTGAGAACTATGTATTAGGCAGCGATATCGATACGTCGATGCCCCATAACATGATGATGTTCAATCAGATCAAGAAAGTTCTGGATGAGAAGGTAGACATGGTTCGTGCTACCGAGTGTATGCTATTCTCTAATCATCTCAAGTTAGCAGGTTCTTGCGATCTGATAGCAGACTACGACGGTCGTCTATCGATCATCGACTATAAGACGTCTGCGAAGCTGAAGCGTAAAGATTGGATCGAAGATTATTTCCTCCAAACGAGTCTCTACTCTTACATGCTATGGGAGATGACAGGCATCTTAGTGAAGGATATCGTCATCATCATTGGAGTCGATGACTCGCTTGAGTCTCAGATCTTCGTTGAACGACCTCAACGATACCTTGAGAAAGCGGTCGATCTGGTTCGATCCTATCACAAAATGTACGGATAAGAAAATGCGGCTTCGGTCGCATTTTTTTTGACAATAAACATGTACATTATTTCGAAAACAATGTAAGGTGGACCTATAATAAAGAAGGAAAAATATATTATGATAAATTTAGAAAACCATATCCTTAACCACGATGATCCATTCGAGTACATCTATGAAGGTATCTCAGGAACTCACGGTGTTATGATTCGTGAGTATCTGGCTGATCTCTATAGTCAAGTTGTGATCGACACTCGGTTACATCCAGATGATGACTTCGAAACAATTATCGAGCGTATGATTGAAAATATGGAGGAAGTATGACTAAGTCGCCTGTTATTGAGTACTTCGGAAAAGACACCGTTCAGCGAGCCATCGCTGAATATTTTGCCAAGCATGGTTATTCCTCATATCTCCGTGACTATCTCATGGTCCTTGAGGACGAAAAGCCAGATGACTTTTTTCAACTAGTTTCTGATTTTATCGAAAAATAAACATGTACATTTTATCAAAACTTTGGTAGTATGAATAATAAGCTAAGGAGATTGTTATGGAAAATGTTGAATTTGATAAGTCCCTTTGGGAAGGTTACGAAGAATGGCTTGGCCGTCAAGCCCTCAGCGACTGGTTTGACCAGCAAGCCGAGCGCGAAGCCTATGAACGTTCGTTGGAGATATAATATGAATTATGTTACATTGTTTATCGGATTGCTCATCCTTATTCTTATTCCTGAGTATGCTAGCGTATTTCAGGTTGTAATTCAGAGCTTCATTGGTCTCGGAATCTTTGCCATCGGTGCAATTAATTTAATCGAAACTGCAAATTAAACATGTACATTTTATCAAAACTTTGGTAGTATGAATAATAAGCTAAGGAGATTATGATGAATCAAGTTACTCGAGATATTGCTGAAGGCCTCCAAATTTCTTTGGAACAAGCATTGCAGGTTCAGACTTGTATGGAATGTGATGGCTTTGACTTCGTCGGATGTTCAACACGTCAGTTGATCAGCACTGCAAAGCGTATTACACGTGATATTGCATTCTTTGATGAATGCTGCTTAAAAGCATCTTAATTTAAAAATAAACATGTACATTTTATCAAAATCTTGGTAGAATGGTTATACCAAATTGAAAAAGGAAAATATATTATGGCTCATATGATTGAATTTCTCGACGGCAAGGCTTCGATGGCTTATGCAGGCGAAACACCTTGGCATCACCTCGGCACGAAGGTCTCGAACGACCTCACACCGAATCAGATGCTGAAGGCAGCAAACCTCGACTGGAAGGTAAATCCAGTTCCTGCTTTCGCCGAAATCGGTGGCAAGCAAGTCGACATCGGTCACTCCGCTCTCGTTCGTGACGTCGACAATAAAATCCTTGATGTGATCACGAACGATTGGGTTCCTAACCAGAACGAATCAGCCTTCGAATTCTTCAATGATTTCGTTGCAGCCGGTGAGATGGAAATGCACACCGCTGGTTCGCTTCGTGATGGTCAACTTGTTTGGGCCTTGGCGAAGGTAAAGGATTCTTTCGAGTTGTTCAAAGGCGATCGCGTTGATTCCTATCTTCTCTTCACCAATCCGCACAAGTATGGTTGGTCGATCGATGTTCGCTTCACTCCTGTTCGCGTCGTTTGCAATAACACTCTCACTCTCTCGCTCAACAGCCAGTCGAGCAAGATTGTCAAGGTTAGCCATCGTCGCGAGTTTGACGGTGACGTTGTGAAGGAAACACTCGGTGTCGCCAAGGAAAAGCTTGCCAAGTACAAGGAAATGGCTGCTTATCTTGGTTCGAAGCGTTACACTGACGAGAACATCGTCGAGTATTTCCAACGTGTGTTCCCTGTCACTGGTTCGAAGAAAGATCTCAGCAAGAATGCTGGTATCGCTCTCGAAATCATGGACCAACAGCCTGGAGCCGAATACGGCGAAGGTAGCTGGTGGCAGGCTTTCAATGCAGTCACCTTCATGACTGATCACATGATCGGTCGCAATGCAGATAATCGTATGACTTCTGCTTGGTACGGTTCGAACAAGAACCTGAAGACGAAGGCACTCGAAACCGCAGTGGAGTTTGCAGATGCTGCCTAATATGGTTGGGAGAGCTTCGGTTCTCCCAATTATAAATACGTTTATGGTAGAAAACGGTACTTACTTTGTCGGAATAGCATTGGAAATCGAGGATGAAGAGATCATCTTTCCGGTCAAATTTCATACGAAGAATTATAAAGAAGCTCTGACACTCACTCGCTGCATTACTAACGGTGATCCAAAAAAACGAGTCATGTTTGCTGATATTAATGAAAGGTTCTAATATGAAAAAGATTCTTACAACTATAGTTACCGCGAGTATGCTCATCTCTGTTCCAGCATATGCCGAACGTCGCCATGATGGTTCGAGAGACAGAGATCATAGCCAGCAAGAACGCCGTAAAGGCAAAGGTTGCGGATGGCTCTGCGGAGCGATACTCGGTGGACTTGTGGTAGGAGTACTTGCTTCAAAAGAACGTATGCCCGAAGAAGATAACTATCAAGACTATAACGACACTCGCTATTATCCACCAGATTATCGATATGATAGACGCTACTGCGTTCGCGAACAGATTACCGAATGGCGCTACGGTCGCCGGTATGTTTATTGGGAAACCACTTGTAATTAAGGAAAAAATATGAAGAATTTTATCGCATTCACACTGCTCTTGATGGCAACTCCAGTCATCGCACAGAAGACACCTGTCGGTGTGACATATGACGCAAAGATTATCCGCGCGATTGATGGTGATACCATCGTCATTGCCGCTCCATACCTTCTAGCTCCTTTGAAGCCTGAACTTGGCGTTCGTATCTTTGGTGTTGATACACCTGAAAAAAGCTTTCGTGCTAAATGCGAGAGCGAAAAAGTACGCGGCGAACAGGCTTCTGTCTTTGTCAAAGATGTGATTGCTGGTACAAAGAAGCATCAGGTTGTTCTATATGATTGGGATAAGTTTGGCGGACGGGTCCTCGGAGACATTCTCCTTGACGGCATGAGCCTTCGTGATCTGCTTATCAAGAACAGTTTTGCTCGTGCATACTTCGGAGATGCAAAGCAGTCTTGGTGCAATTAAGCATGTACAATTAAGCCAAAACATTGTATATATAGAATATCAGTTGTTGACAATCAACAATAAAGACGGAAAGACCGGGGTTCGACTCCCCGCACCTCCACCATCTATATTGTTCAAACAGTGTAGTTGATGGGGGTGAACATGGAATTCGATTTTCGTGTAATAGGGCGGTTCGAGACTGATTGCTTGGCAAAGTGCCACAAAACATAAATGCTAACGATAACGATAGCTTTGCAGATATCCGCCTAGCGGCATGATCTACACGGGTATGGGCACCACCTTGGAACAGCACGGGCCCACTTGCTACCAGTTGAATAGCTGGTGCTACGAGTCGCCAGAAAACCGCTGGTGGTAGTATAAATAAAATATGACGGAGGTTAATCCCTCCATTGACTCTTACAAAAACTTCAAGTCTTAGATGGCTAGAAAGCGGCATCATTCGGATGTCACCGACGAAAACACTAATGATTTTGCATTTCCAGTAAGAGGGAAATGGATGGAAGATACTTCGTTATTCTCTTGTGTATCTTCTTATAGCGACAGAAAACTATATGGCTGAGATGCCTGCAAAGTAGTCTCTGTTTGCCAAAGTCATTGAGACTAAGAGGACAAACATGAAACTTTTCGAAAACAGAAAAGATTTCCCGTACTTACGCTGGGCCGAAGGCTTTGTCATAGGTATTATCGCAGTCACAGGTGTGGCTTTGGCTACTCCAATTAAAGAACCAGTGGTTCAAATCGTAAAAGTTCCAGTGGTAAAGATTATTGAAAAAAAAGTTATCGTAAATAAACCAGTCTATCTGAGCAAATACGATAAAAAACAAATCAAATGCATGGCCGAGAATACATATTTCGAAGCAGGCCATGAGCCAACTAAAGGCAAAATCGCGGTGAACAATGTAGTATTGAATCGCGTAAAAGATAAAAGATTCCCAAAGACACCATGTGCGGTTATCAATCAGAGAACTGCGCGCGTATGCCAATTTTCATGGAAGTGTGAGGGAGGAAAGCGAATAGCTGATATGACAGCATATCGTAAGGCGACAACCGTTGCCGAAAACGTATATCTGGGTAACTACAGTGACGTTACAAGAGGTGCAAAATTCTATCACGCAGACTATGTAAACCCATCATGGGGCAGAGTCTTTGATCGTACGACTAAAATTGGTGCACACATTTTTTATAGAGGATAATTATATCATGATGGACGACGTCATCTCAACCAAAGCATTGACTTCTGAAAAGTTTATCAAAGAAATTGAACGATTGGTTATCAATTATAATTTAGACTATATGGATGCCGTCGTCCACTATTGCGAAAAGAATAACATCGAGCTCGAGGCTGCTGCGAGTATTATTCGTAGCAACATTCGTATTAAGGCAAAGCTTCAAGACGAAGCAGAAGAACTCAACTTCATGCCAAAGAGGGCAAAGTTACCAGTATGACTCCTTTCGAGAGCTACACCACATTCCTTGCCCTTAAAAATCACTTCACAATAGACAGCTATGACTACATCAAATACAACGGTAAGATCGGAGCCAAGCCTTCGAGCTTTGATGTACGGAAAGATAAGTATCAATTCTATAAGCTGTCAAAACACAAAGATCCTCTCAAATATCTGGTCGCCAACTTTATTGATGGTGATCTGAAATGGATCGGCGATCTGTTTGATGATAACTCAGAGAAAGTGTACAATGAATGGTTGAAGAGACAACAATCTCTTTCTTATATTTTCGAAGAAGATGTAAAAAAACTATGTACAAATTTCAATGATTGTGTTATTGTAAAGAATGGGCAACATCCCTTTCTACTGAAAAAATATCTTCGTCGCGAGATTTCTATCGAGACGGTGATTATCCTCAATGATATTTTCGGGTTCTTCGGTCATTGGAACAAGAAAATTGAGGATGGCGTCCTATGGCCCAGCATCCACAAGAAGCTGCTGAAGTATAAGCCGTTCTTTCATTATGATGCATTTCGGTGCAGAAAAATTGTCAAGGACGTCTTTACTTCATGATAAATACAGTTGCAGTTCGCTGCAATCGAAATACATCGAAACATACCGTAAAAAACCGACATATAGGAGATTAATTATGTCATTTGCAGACCTCAAGCGTTCTTCCAATTCCTCGTTCGAGAAACTCACGAAAGAACTTGCTAAACAAAATACCACCTATACAGATCCCGATGAGGGCAAATATTGGAAGCATACCGTCGATAAGGCTGGTAACGGCTACGCTGTCATTCGCTTCCTTCCTGCACCGAAGAATGAAGACATTCCCTTCGTTCGCATCTGGGACCATGGATTCCAAGGTCCAACCGGGCTTTGGTATATCGAGCGGTCGTTGACGACTATCGGTAAAGACGATCCTGTATCAGAACATAACAGCGTTCTTTGGAATACTGGTCTTGACTCTGATAAGGAGATCGCGCGCAAGCAGAAGCGTCGCTTGGCATACCACAGCAACATCTATGTTGTGAAGGATCCAGGCAATCCTGCAAACGAAGGCAAAGTTTTCTTGTACAAGTATGGCAAGAAGATCTTCGATAAGCTAAACGATCTCATGAACCCAGGTTTTGAGGACGAGAAGCCAGTAAATCCTTTCGATCTTTGGGCAGGTGCTAACTTCAAGCTCAAAATTCGTAAGGTTGAGGGTTACCCCAACTACGATAAGTCTGAATTCGATACTCCCGCACCACTGTTCGATGATGACAGTGAGCTTGAGCGGATCTACAACGAGGAGCGTTCGCTCACTGAAATTGTAGATCTAAAGCAATTCAAGTCTTATGAAGATCTCAAGACTCGTTTAAATACAGTCCTTGCACTCTCTGCGGAGCCTGCAAAGATTCGTGGTGTTGATCTGGATGAAAATGAATATCGTGCACCTGCACCGACATTCAAGGCGGTGGAAGCAGTTGCTGCTCCTACCTCCACAGTCAGTGATGATGACGATGATCTCGATTTCTTCAAACGGCTTGCCGAAGAAGATTGATAAGGTGGGAAAGGGCGGCTTCGGTCGCCCTTTTTTTATACTGTTGCCGCTTGTTTATAATCGAGCGGCGCAAATCCCATACGAGTTAAGTAATATTGAATGCTGGCGTTATCTCCAGTCGACTCAGCGATTTGCATTTGAGAAGAACTCGCAGAAGCCTTTGTATCTGTTGAACTCGTCTTTATCGTAGCAGCTGCAGATTCTACAATTTTTGAATCGACAATCGCATTCGTTTTTTCTCTCGCTGCTTTTCCTATATCACTTGACATTGTACTATTAAAGCTATTTTGAAGCTGTGATCCAGTAGTAATACTCATAGGTCCTAAAGCCGCACTTAGAATATTTCCAACCGCCTTGATCGCGCCTTCCGTTAAATCAACTCCTGCTCCAATCGCTTGTTCCAAAGCGCTATCTCCGGTTCCTCCTAATGGCGCTCCTCCCACTGCTCCTTTACCATATGGTTTTTGCGGGTTGTATCTTCTTATTTGCAATCCATTTTTAGCATTGTTATCTAAAAAATATCTCTTAACTTTATTGCTAGTGTTACCGGCTATAAGCTCGACTTTGTTTCCTTGTCTTACGCCTGTTGCGATACCTATATGGCCACCAGCAACATCTGGGCCTAAACCACGAGTTTGAATAACAATGTCGCCTTCTTGAACAGAAGATACTGGAACATTATCTCCCCATTTTTGAAAGCTATTGGCTACATTAGTTGCGCCTTTTAATCCAGCTTGAGCGAGCGTAGAGTTTACAAATGCCGAGCACCATTTTTCATTTCGCGGATCTAATCCGACTCCACCTTGTCTTAAATAGTTGCCTATTTGTGATTCACCAATACCAACTTGGCTAGCAGCCAGCCGTGCAGCTTTATTCAATGATTCATTAGAAGTTGCGCCAGGAGAAGATCCGCCTGTCTGCGTTGCTTGTGCCGCCGACGTAGATTTTGTACCATTAGCTGGTGCCGTAGTAGCTGGAGTAGCTGCAGGAGTTGCAGAAGAATTCGCAGGAGTTGCAGAAGCAGGCGCTGCAGAAGAAGGAGTTGTAGCTGCAGAAGAAGGCGTTACAGCGGTTGCAGAAGAAGCGCGAGTAGCATCAGAACCTTTTGACCCTGTTGTGCCACCGGAAGTACCGGATTTTGAAGAAGATTTAGGCCCCGGAAAAGCAGTTAAAATTTCTTCGGGTGAATTCGGTCCGCTTGAAGCTTTATTACCGGAAGCAACAGATTGTTTTGGACCTGAAAATGATGTGGAATCTTCTGATTGGTCGCTGGTTTGTTGCATTCCGCCAGCAGGTTGTGTTACGTCTGTTGCAGAAGAACCAGTTTCAGTCGATGATTTTTCTGCTGCTCTTGACTCTGGAGTTCCTACAATATTGCGTAGGCCGTCATTAAAAACTCCAGCTATTCCTGATGCAAAATCATAAACACCTTTTGCAAAGTTTACAATAGCATTAAAAGTTTCTTTTACCGGATCGAGTTGAGATATAAAAAGAGCTCCAGCTGCAACAGCTGCACCTAATAATATACCATTCGATTCTTTATTTGCTTTTTCTACTTCAGCATCGACTTTTTCTTGTTCTAAATTAGGAGTAGCATCTGTTTGCGATGCACCTTGTTCTATCGATTGTTCTTTTGTAGAAACACTGCGCGTATTATATGAAGATATATTGTTATTTAATCTTTGCTTGAGATAACCGTCAATCGTAGCTAGCTTCTCTATCATCTGAACGATAGGAGAATTAATTTTAATATTACTCATTGAAGGAAGTGTGCCGCTTCCTGTCTTCGAAGTTTTTGTTTTTTGATTTGTTGCAAACATATTATTTGCAAGCACATCTTTCATTGCTGCTTTTGCGGCCGCAGTGCTTGGAGTTGGTGTACCGGGATCTTGTAACTGATCACTGCCGAGTGTCGACTGATATGTTGCTTCAATCAATAAGCTAAAACGCGGATTCGAAGCTTCTCTTGTTTTCTTATCGATCCATACTTTTCCGTTGAGATCCCATACATATTCTGTTTTACCGAGTTTTATAACAGGTCGAGAAGGATCAATACGAACACGCTTCTTCTTGCCTTCAGAAAGAGAATTCTCAGATTGAAGATTATTCAAAAGCTTAAGTAGGCCTTCAGGCGCTCTTATTTTTGATTTTTGATCTACCCACCCGTCATCTGTTTTAATGAAGGTTTGACCGCCAATCGTAACCGGTTCAGCCATTATGCAATTACCAATTTTTGATGTTGCATATATTTTTCCATAAGCAAGCTATCGCTTGGGTAATTCGGATCAAAGTGATCTCGCTTACTATCGTTTGAAGATCCGGGTTTTCCAATAGGAGATATACTTGTAGATGCTGGTTCAGTTGCTGCTTTAGTAGAATCTAATTTCCCTAAATCAACAGTGTTTTGTAATTCTGTAGATATTTTAGAAATTTTGGCAGCTGCCGCAGATTCTGATTTTACAGGAGTTTGCATATTATTATTAAATTTATTAGATAACTGCGAACCGGTTGTAAGACTCATCTCTCCAAGACTGGCTTGAAGCACTTTACCGGCGCTTTCAATTGCACCTTTACCTAAATCAGCAAGAGAACCCATAACACCGGCTGATTGTTGCGAACTTGCTCCTTGCGAATCATAAGAAGAAGCCGAATATTTTCCACCGGTATAATCTGCCATCCATTTTGCTTGATATGCTTGTGGAGTCATACCATTGTTTACAGCAAGCGCCTTTGCAGACATCTTTCCTTGTATATTGCCTGTATACCAGGCAAGTGGAACTTTCGAAACATCACCGCCGGCTTTTTGTAATATTTCTTGAACGTATTTTGCGGCAACAGCATCTTGAATAGGCGGCGGAGCAAGATAGGCGCTGCTATATTCTGTTCCTATATTATACTTTTTGGTTAAACCTTGCCAAGATCCATTTGTAAAGGCATAAGCTCCAGATGCAGTTTGACTTGGCATACCATTAGGATGTGGAATACCATAATTGCCACCAGACTCGCGTGTTCTAATAGTAGCAAGGATTTTTTCTACATCCGCAGGAATTGAAGGAAGATTTTGCATTTGATCTGCAGAAGCCACAGGCGCGCCTGATATATTTGCAGATCCGGATGTTGATGTCGCGTCAGATGTTGTGGCTGTAGATACAGGAGATGCATTTGCTCTTTCATCATCAGTGGCTTCTTGTGCCCTTGCCTCTGCCGTCTCAGAGAATTCTACCCAGATTTGATACAAATCCCATAACAACCAAGCCGTAAAACCAGCTGCTATTAGTTTTGTTACCACAGCAGAAACAGCCGCAACTGGAATACCTACGCCAGTAGAAGCTACCGCGGCTTCAGCAACAGTAGCCGCCGCGGCTGTAGCTCCGACCGCTGCGATTTGAGCAAGAAGTCTTTGCTGAGCTTTCTTTTCTAAGTATCTTAAAAAGAGATTCCACAATCTATTTTTACCGTATGCAGAGAAAGCGAAACGTATAAAGGCTTTTTCTGCAAACCATGCCATAAATCTTGCTGCTTGTTTTTTTGTAAAAGCAGTAAGTGCGCCTGCTATAGTTTTAAGCCCTTTATATGCAAATTTAATAGCGGTGACAGGAGCTATAGCTACTGCTGCGAGTGGAAAATTACTGACTATCGATGAAAGCAGTCCTTGACCACCTTCTCTTTGTCCTGTTTTTTCATTAAATGTTCCATAAGCATCTTCATATATTTTCCCACCAATTAATCCGAGGAGTGCTCCTCTCCAACCGAAGACACTTCCTACTGCCGCTCCTGCGATTGCTGTTGTGCCCAATGCAGCCGCAAAATTTTCAACGAAACCAATGATAGGAGATATCTTATCAGTGAAAGCAGCCCAATTCGATTTCAGTTCTTCTAATTGTGATGTGTCTAAATTTCCAAGAGCAGCGAGGCCAAGCGCGCCAAATAAACCGGCACCGATTAAAAGTTTTCCAACAGTTCCAGCTCTTTCTTTGGCGTTATCCTTTATCGCGTCGAGTTTTTCTCCTAAATTACTAAATGGGTTTTGAAATGAGCTTCCGCCAGATTCGATCGAAGCTTCTTTTTCTGCCTGCGCTTGTTGTTGAAATGCTTTTCTCTCAAACTGAAGTTGTTGTTCAAGAGTTTTTTCAATCGAAGAAAGATAGTTTACTGCTACTAATAACAGTTTTTCTGTAGGCATATTTGGATTGACTGCCGGACGTGCAGATTTTTTAGGAGAAGCGGGAATAGTGCCCGAACCAGAAACTTTCGACTTTCCGGCTTGACCTGCCATACCAACACCGTTAATAACAGTTACTGGTGCTGGAGAAAGAGCTCCTTCGAGAGCTCCTCCTACCGCTTCTCCAACTCCGCGTACGGCGTTGCCAGTAGCTTCTACTACTTTTCCTGCTAGACCAAAAGTACCTTCGATGGTCGATTTTACTGCAGCAGAAACCGGTGTTTCAAATAACGGCATTACTTTCTTCTACTCTCTATTTCTTGTCTCTGTTCTTCAAGATGAGCCATTAACAAATCAACGTAGAGATCTCTTTCATATGGTATCAAGTTTTCAATCTCAGTGATCGAATATTTGTGATGTTGAGCCAAAGCAAAGATCATACTATAGTAGTTTTGCAGCGAGTTGTGACTCAGCGCCACATAAAAAAATCTTTGAGATTCGTTAACTCGATACTCCTATCATTACCAAGTTCATTTGTGTATTCAATCTTATGATATAACTTCGGCATCTTCTCAAAGAATTGTCGAATTAAATCGAAAGAATTGACTGGCAATTGATCGAGAAACTCTTCGAGTTCTTTGTCTGTATATTCAGAAGCAGGATAGATTTCATCTTCTGTTACGATCGTATCAATACAATTGATGATAAAGAATGTCATGAGATCGACTTCATTATCAAACTGCGTGATCTTATCAGTGATGCTCGAGCTCGGATACTTCATAATCATTGCAATATTATCAGACAATTTAATAGTCGAATCAACACCTTCTGGCATTTCGACTTCAATCGTATCGAGATTCAGTTCGAAGTCATAAACCTTATCGTCTTCGTTGTCACGATAAGACAGTTTAACAATATTATTGACAGACTTCGCACGAAGCTTTAAGAACAAATATTCAAGATCAAAAGTCGTAAGCTTATCGACATCAAAGTCTTCGTCTTGCACGCACAGTCTTAAAATCTGTTTGATGGCTCTGATCACATCAGTATCTTCTCCACCTTGCTGAGAAATCAGCAAGATCTTTTCTTCTTTCACCAAGAATGGTCGAAAGAGAATCTTTTTCTTTGAAGAGGGGATCGTCACGTCAAAGAGTGGTTGGTCGATTTTTGGCAAAGGCATTATATATTCTCCTAAATTATAAATTATGATTCGACAGTTGTTATTTGATTTCCAAGAGTGTCATATCGTTTCGGAAACCCGGCGAGTTCAACGCCGCGGTTAGAAAATGTGTCTGGTGGAAGAGGCGGCGAAGAACCTCTCGTTCTAAATCCATCGCCGATAATCGTAGTTTCATTTGATAGATCTGTCAGTTCGAGACCTCGAGCACCGGTTGGATCGAGAGTAGCAAGATCAACAACACCTCCAGCGCCCATTCCTTGAACCGCATACGGACCAGTCGCAGTCACTTTAATTTCATCATTAATCGATTGGCTTTTTTTATTCTTCGATTTCGATCTTTCAATTCGAAGATCAGTAAAAGAAAAAGTGATGTTTAACTTCATTAAAGTATTTTCTTCGCTCCATGACATATTCATGCTTTGTATGCCGGTAGGAAACACATCATATATATGATATTCCATCACAGCATTTTGTGATCGATCATATACAAATACGTTTACATTCGGACACGCATACGTATCTTTGTAAGCGATCTCATATGGTCTTCGCATACCACCAATTTTATTATTATTCATATTCGCGCCACCAAAAGAGTCGCGATTGACAATTAAATTTAACCATTCTTCAAAGAATTCTACAACCAACGCGTCTTTATCGACGATAAACTGGAGCGTAAAGTCTCCGACATTTACTCCATACGCGACGTTTTCAACTGGGCCAAATCCGTATCTTCTGATATTTTGTTCTTGTAATAGATTAATAGAAGGAAGAACAACGTTGTCACATCTCATTGTCAGAATCGAATCGAGATTTCCGGCTGGAAACTTTTTTATTGCCCATGGCATCGGAGCAAAAACTGTTAAGAAGCTGTGTGTAGGAAGTATACTATCTGCACCAGAAACTTCGGCTCGGAATCGACGATATTAAATATGCCTTTAGTACGTTCACCTGTGCTAAATTCGGAATTTTTAGTTTCAATATAATTGAGATTTTCTTCTTTTGTATTAGTATTGGTGCCTTTAGCTACTTGTGTTTTTGCGACAACCACAGGTTTCGCAGCTGCACCTTGTGCACCACCGCTTCCGCCATTAACTCGCGCTTGATTTGCAAGGCGTGTAGAATTTCCACGATCTTCTTCTTCGTTTTTTGATTTGACAAAAGCTGCTATATATCTTTGACGTGTTTGCTTTCTTGATTGCGCAGCCAATTGAGCAGAGGTTAATCCTCCGCGAGATTGCGCACGTTGACTTTCTAATTGATCTTGAAGTTTATCGCGGTTACTAAGAAGAGTTGCTTTTCCTTGGGGAGAGGAAGCAAACCGTTGCCACTCTGCCTCTGCTTCTTGAGCAATGCGCGTCTGTTGGCGTTGTTCAACACCGGCTGCTATTTTAGCTGGTGAGCCCCTATCTCTTTCTTTTTTTGGCGGAGTGACGCCCATACGATTGGCTTGTAGTATAGCTGCATTATCTGTCATTACTTAGTAACTCCCAGCATTCTTTTCGTATCCATCCAAACTTGATTCTTCTTTGCTTTGACAAAGCGTTCTGTTGGCAAAAACAATGCGATGTCCCATTCTGAAGGATAAACGTACATAAACTTTGATTGTACATGTGAAGCCAAATAATGCTTAATGCATGGAGCATACCATCTTAGCTTTGCTGCTTGAGTCATGAGTTCATAACTCAGTTTAAGCTTTGTCGACTCGTCATAACGTGTATTGTTTGCAAAGTCATATAGTCCGTCCATTAACTTTGCTCTCAGCTGCAAAGGAAGATAGTGTAGATTCAATCCCATAAATCCACCCTTGACTTTCTTATATGGAAAGATCAAAGGAAATCTATCGTAATATGGAAGCTCATCTTTCCATTTCGGATCATAGTAGAACATGTACATTGAGCCGAGCAAAGGCTGAGTAGTCATACGACTGATGTCACCCTTCATCATCTCACGCTCATTAATACGATTCATCTTGCCTGCAGTATCTCGAAACCAATCGCGCGCAGAGTTTGTCCGCGCTGGAATCTGACCAGAACGAACACCTTGTGTGATGATGGTATCAAATACGATTGCCATTAAAACTTAATTCCTAATTCTTTTTCGGTGAGTATATCGAACTTCCAACCACGATCGTTGCAGTATACCGCTGCAGCTCTCCACTTGGCTTCGTTGACACCCCACGTCATGACTTCATTAATATAACGCTTATTAGGCTTATTTATCACCACTGGAGGCCGCGTCTGCGCATGGGGTTTTATTTCAACGACAATCGTATCGATTTTACCTTCTGGTGATTTTTTCTTTACGATGAAGTCTGGAAAGTATCGATGTACACGATTGTCGAGAGGAGAGCGATAAGGAATGACTAACTCTTCGCTTCCCCATTGCACAACATTCGGATGAGAATCTAAGTACATCATGAACTTGAGTTCCCATCGACTACGATATACGATATTGTTCGAGTCTCCGAGATATTTCTTTATATCCTTTGGTCGAAACTTTCCTTGATAAGCCATAAATCTATTTATAAATAAGCTGATAGCCTTTTTAAATTTGAGAGACAACATGGCCGGAAGAGATGATCGACTAGTAAACTTAGACAGACTAAAGAAAGATGCTGGCGGGCTTATAAACAGAACGCTTCGAAATATTACGAATAAGCTCGAAGATAAACTCGAGAATGCGGTCGAAGATCTTTTTGCCAAAGCATTAAAGAAGGTAGGATTTTCTGATGCAACCGCAGCAAAACTTTCTGCAAGATTCGGCGATTCTTTAACTGCTGGTCTTGAAGACAAGTATTTCCAAACATTTACGAGTGAAATGAAGCGAGCATCTTGCGCCGACATTCGTAACAATTTTAATCCGCAGAATGGTAATATCATAGGTGCTTCTGCTTTTGCCGAAACATATGTTGATGCTATTCAAAGAGCTTCAAATAATATTACTGTTGATGGCCTAGATACGATGCAGTTTCCTGATCATATCAGTGAAAATTATTATATGTCATTTAAGTTTAAACAATACCAACGTCCTTCTCCTCATACAAAAGGAGATCTCAAGTTTGTACAAGCATTTGCGCTTCCTCTTCCGAAAGGAATAAGAGAAAGCTTTGATATTGAAGTCGCTCCAAACGCCACTGGTCTGAAAGGTGGAATTGCAGATGCGATGCAAAACTTTATAAGCTCACCCGGTGGTAAAGAACGAACACAAGCGATAACAAATTCGGTCGCGGCGCTTGCTTTTAGCGCGATGGTTACATCAACAAATGATATAGGAGCTCTCGGAGCTCAAGCGATTGGGGCCGTTCCAAATCCTCATATACAAGCTTTATTTAGCGGTGTTCCTCTTCGTCAGCATCGATTCGAATGGACGTTTGCTCCTCGTAATCCAGAAGAAAGTCAGCAGTTAATGAATCTGTTGAAAGCAATGAAAGCATATGCTTTGCCATCATATAGCAGCTTAGGAACTGCGGCGCTCGCATATCCTTTCTTATGTCAACCAGAGTTAAGAATTATGAAAGGTGAACCTGGATTAATTCAATTTATGCCGTGTCTCATTCAATCAATCGATCTAAATTATTCTCCGCAAGGAATTCCTGCATTCTTTGAAGGCACGAGTCATCCGGCATTTATTGAATGTTCAATTTCAATGCTTGAAACACAGATTCAAACGTCGCGCGATTATGGCAGAGAAGGCGGAGATCGTTTGAGTGAAAGTTTTGAAACTTTCAAGAAAGAAATACAAAAAGGTATTAATGCTGCAGGCCTTGAATTTGATATTAATAAAACACAAGCTGATGTTACGGGTTACATAGAAGGCGCTCTTAGCAATAAAGAAGAAAAGAAACCTCAATAATGGCAAGATATTTCGATCGATTTCCAATTGTAGACTACGACGGAAACGTTGCCAAGAATATCTTGGCACGCGTCGACTTTACTGACAAAACGAAGAAAGAAATCTATTCTACCTTTCAGTTTACTCTCGAAGAAGGCTTTGAGAGACCGGATATTCTGTCTTATAACTATTACGGATCTTCGAAATTTGATTGGATGATCTATCTTACGAATAACATCGTTGATCCTTACTACGACTATTATAAGTCGGCAGAAGATTTTAAAAGTTATATTGAAACAAAGTATGGATCAAATTCGAATGCTCGAGCGATTACTCTCTTCTATCGATTAAACTGGCATGAAGACGAAAGAATTATTACTCTTCAACAATACGATTCTCTTCTTGCGAATGAAACTACAAATACTCAAAAGTATTGGAAGCCAAAACTTACGAATACTGGTGCAGTGATCGGCTACGAAAGAATCAAAGAAGATTGGATAGTATCCACAAACAAAATATTATCGTTGACTCTTACTGCTTCTCCAACACAATTCCAAGTCGGAGATCGAGTGTCTCAGACGAGCACTGGTGCTAGTGCGACTATCGACTATATTGATCTTGAAAACAATAGCTTAACCGTAAAACACGTAAATGGAACTTTTGTAGTCAATACAGCAGAAGGAATAAAAACAATTACTCCGATAAAGCAAAATATTTCTGATGCAGAAACAGAGTATTGGTATGCCGTCAATGCATATGATGATGAGAAAGAAACAAACGAACTGAAGCGAAATATATTTGTTCTGAAGTCTTCTTATCTTGCTGAAACAGAAAAACAATTTATACAACAATTGAGTTTGTAATATGATTTCTCAAATTAGAGACGGACAGTTTAAACTTAACGAGTTTTTAATGATTGATAACACAGCAAAAACTGTCGATTGCGGCAAGGCTGTTGATTTGACTCCTGTCTGTGTACAAGCAAACATATATGAATCTATACTCGAACCTGCTGTTCGCGCACAATTCGAATTTTATGAGGCGAAGGGCGCAGGAGACAAATTTGTTTTTACAGATAAGAAAATTATCATTGATTTTACAACAGACGAAGATAATTCAAAATCGTCTATTCGATACGAACTTTATGTTATTAATAAACCAGTCACTTTTAATTCTCCCGATGATAAAGCACTAATTTATAAAGTGGAGTGTGTTACATATGAAGCTTGGAAAGCTTCGACCATAAAAAACACACCGCTTGTTAGAAAAAATATTGAGTGCGAGAATATGGTAAAAGCATATCTTAACTTAACGAAATCAAACAAACCTTTCTTTGCAGAAAAAACTCGTGGGTTGCATGCATTTAACTTTACTGAAAAGACTCCATTCGAGTGTATTGATCAAATTAGATTAGAACATGCAATGTCTCAAGAATTTAATGGCCATTGTTTTTACTTCTTTGAAAACAAGTACGGATTTGTTTTTAAAAGTATGGAAGCGTTAATCAAAGAAGGCATAAAAAATATCGGCGATAAGTGTTTTACACAATCTACTTTAACCAACTTAAATGTAACCGGGGCAAAGTGGAGAAATATCTTAACTACTAAAATTATTCAAAGCGGCAACGAAGGAATTTTAAGATTAATTGGAGGTGGAAGATCGACGTGTCAACTACAAAATAGTGTCACTGGAGATATTATTTCCTTTCAAGCTGATCCAAAAAATTTGCAATTCGAAACACTAAACGAAGGATCTGCATCTTCAAATCTTAAAGCTCAGGTTGAAAAAACTGAAGATGGAAATGAAGGAGCTCCTCGAGCTATTCCTTTCGATCCGACTGTTGGAAATGCAGAGAGAGCCGAAAAGTTTAATCATATGCCTTATTATATGAGTCACTTTTTAACAGTGGTTATGCAAATCACTATTTATGGAGATTCAGCCATTACTGTTGGAGACGTGATTCACTGTCAATTACCCGAAGCTGCCGGTCTTACAAGAGGAGAAGAAAATCCTGTGAATGAAGATAGCGCTATCACGACAGGTAATTATGTTGTAACTAAATGTCGTCATATGCTGACTTTCAACGAAAAAGCAGAATATGCACAGGGGTTAGAGCTCGTAAAAGATGGTATCGGTGGATTACCAAAAACACACACAGTTTAGAGGATGATAAATGCAAGTTCCAAGATTTTTTGAAGGTATAGTAGCAGAAGATCCGACGACAGATCTCGGTTTAGAAGCTGATAAACCACAAACTGGCAGAGTTTTAGTAAGAGAACTTTTAGGTCACTCTAATCAAGTGAATTCTGAAGATTTATTGCCGTCATATATTATGATGCCAACTACGAGCGCCGGAGTTTCTGGAATTGGACTAAGTCCGACTGGTCTCTTAAAGGGATCTCGAGTCATGTGCATGAAGCTTCCAAATCAACAGTCGGCATATATTCTTGGAGTATTAAACTATGCTCCAGAAGATAATCACAGCGTGTCTTCATATGCTCGAGGTCAAGGTGAACCAGAACTGAAGACACGTAACCGTATTAAAAAAGCTGACGGTTTCGACATTGAGCCAGCTTCGAAATATAAGGCGAGATATCCTTATAACAACACTATGACTACTCGTAGTGGCCACATCTTAGAGTTCGATGATACTCCAGGTTCAGAACGCGTACAGGTTTATCATAAGTCTGGATCTTATCTCGAGATTTTGCCAGATGGTACGATTGTAACAAAGTCAGTAAAAGATTATGTTCAATTGGCAGCTGGTAATATGACAATCTTCAATGTTGGTTCAGAAGGCTTTGATCAGAATATCGAGATCACATGTAACCAAGGTAAGATTGTTATCACTGCTCAGTCAGATGTTGACATCTTTGCAAATGAAGGCAACGTAGGAATCTATGCAAACAATGGCAGCGTACAGGTTGTATCACAATCGGGCGCGGTGGATATTAAAGCTGCAATTGTTGGAATCAATGCATGAGACCGATAGTCTATGTTCCTGAAGTTCCTAACTTAGAATGTGGTCCTAACGGGCAAATATCTTTCCGTCAAATGGAAGACTATTTCGTAGGCATTGCAAAGATCATTAGCCAACTGAAGTTACAAGCAAAGTTTATTCAAGACGAGTGTGGCAAAGAATTAATCGATGCCGTTCGCGATATGGAAAAGCTGGTCGACGATATCACCGGCATTCTGATGACAGATGTCTTTAAGAAGATTAAGTCAAAAGAACAAGAGATGAAATATAAGGTGCGCGAGTTTCTGAAAGAGATCGACGTATGGTTTCAGAAGAGGATCGTCGAGGCTTTACTCAAGATTGTTGATATTCTCGGAATTCCAAATCCACTTACTACTCCGATTCCATTCATTACGGCTGTGACACTCGTCGACGAAGCTGGTAATCCTGTTCGTTATCAACCAGTAATCAAGGATTTGTTTACGAAGGAAGGTAAAGTCAAGATCAAAGCTGCAATTGCCGAAGACATCGAATCGGTTCGAAAGTTTTTTGGTGATGGCAAATACGACGGAACTCTGGGTATTAAGAGTCCTGAGCATGAAGCCGAAGAATTTTGGCAGAAAGCTTTGGCGTGGATGAAAGAACTGCTGAGTGATTTCATTGCAGCCTGCATCAATGCAATGATCAAGTTACTTACTAAGATTCCTATTATTGGTCCTATCATTGAAAAGATTGGAGTGTTCATCGATCCTACGAAGCCTATTAAAGCGCAATTAAAACTTGTATATGAAGATTTTAAGAAACGAATTAAGAAGGCCAAAGAAGACGTCTTATCAGGTAAAGCTATCGAAGATTTTGGAGAGAAGTTACTCCAAGAACTCATAGACTTTGTCTTGAACTTACCGATCCCGCTCTTCGGAACCTTAGGCAATCTCATTGGATTTGATAAAGAACAACGTAAAAAGAAAGAAACAATTCACTCGAAAGAAGAATTGTGGCATCGAATTGAAGATGCGTTCGAAGAAGCCATGGAAAAGATTAAGAAGTTCTTTCAGACAGATTTTATTGCCAAGATACATGATATCATATTGAAAGCTCCAAGTTGGATTCTGCAACAGTTTCCAATCGTCGGCCAAATCATTTCAGCAATCAAACTGATCATTGACATATGTCGCGGCAAAGTATCGATCTGTATGGTTTTAAATATCATTTTAAAGCCAATATTTGGAATTCCAGATTTAATTTTAAAATTAATTCCTGATTGTATTGAGGTACGTCGAACAAAGTATGGGCTCGAACCGAATCCTGACACCTTGCCGAAGTGGGCTCAGCCTGCTTCTGCCACAGTGTGAAGTGGATTAGGCTGACATGTTAGATCAATATTCAGTATCAGAAAATGGATATTTCTTTACGGATGTCAGCGCACCGACTGTTCCGGAAGTTTCTTACGGGGATTTAAATCCGCCGGTCGCAATACGTTTTACTGTGCCAGAACCTGGAGTCACTACGTTTGAAACGAGTGAAATTGAAATCGATGGTTGGTATATGCCAATATTCGTAAACGAAGAAAATTGTATTGATGATTTTTTTCTATGCGCAGTTTTTGTTTTCGTAGAAGCTCATGATATTGAAGTCGATGATTGGTATCCTTTTCGAGCTGAGAATATTAATAATTTTGAAGGTGGAAGAGTTATTGCATATGAAGATGCTGAAGTCATTTTGAATAATTTTGTGTATGATGCAAACGATAAGCTTATTTCGTATATTGAAACAAACAAAGCTACATCAGCTATGATACAGTATAGCTTTACTCGGTCGGCTGGTCCAAGATTAGAAGCAATCGGTAGCAACGAAGATTATCAAACCTTTGCTTTCACTGGTCAAGTCATTCTTCTCTCTGATAATGTTCCGAATGCTTCTATTGAAAACTACGAAGTAATACAAACAGTCGTATAATCATTATAAATAAGATAAAGTAGGGTAATATGGTAGACAGAATAGACGCACTCACGACAAGGAAAACAACACAGCGTGATCCTGTGTTTACTGACTTCTATAATAATTTCAATATTCATCCTCAGAATAAGAGACTTGCTCTTCATACAGACGAACAAGCGGTCAGAAGATCGATGCGAAATATCTTACAGACCAATACCAAAGAACGTTTGTTTAATCCAGAATTTGGCGGAGGGCTTCGTCGATTCTTATTCGAAGATATTTCTGTGATGACTTCAGATCTTATCAAAGATGCCGTGTTCGATTCGATTACCAAATACGAACAGCGAGCTCGAATCATTGATGTCTTAGTAGTATCAAATGAGTTTGCGCATTCTTATGAAGTATCAGTCTATTATGAGATAATAAATAATGCTAATCCGCAGACACTTCAACTCACCCTTTATAGAGTAAGATAATGGCAGCAAATTCCAGTATAGTCCTTACACAGTTAGACTTCGATTCCTATAAAGACTCGTTGAAGACATTTCTGAAATCACAAGATCGATTTAAAGATTACGACTTCGACGGAAGCAATCTTTCGGTTCTTCTCGACGTGCTTTCATATAACACTTATCAGAATGCGTTCTATCTCAACATGGTCAGCAACGAGATGTTTCTTGATTCGGCGAAGTTACGTGACAGCGTTATTTCTCATGCCAAAGAATTAAACTATCTTCCGAGATCGTTTCGATCATCTTCGGCTGTCATTCAACTAGTAATTACTTCGACAGATACGGCAAAGAGATCGATCGTTATTCCAAAGGGAACATCATTTACTTCGCGTGTTGATGATTTCACTTATAACTTTAGCACTACTGAAAATTATGTTATTACAAAGAGAACTCCTTCAGGATCAAATCTTATATATGAGAGCGAGCCGATTCGAGTATACGAAGGTAGCTACCTCAGCGATACCTATACAATAAATTATGCTAATCCTCTTGTGTATAAGATTAGTAATAAAAGAGTTGATCTTGAAAGCGTATTAGTTACGGTCTTTGAAGATAACGGCACGACTATTCAAACTTACAAGAGAGCGACGTCTCTTTTTGGTCATGATGAAAACGCAAAGGTCTTTTTCTTACAACCGGGAATTGGTGACACATACGAAGTCGTCTTTGGTGACGGAGTTGTTGGAAGAAAACCAAAGAACAACTCTGCGTGTATCATTGAATATCGATCATGCAACGGAGAACTTCCGAATGGCGCATTTAAGTTTATTAATACTGCACGCATCGATAATGAAGCAAACATTGTAATTGAAACGATTACTGCTTCGGCCGACGGAGCTGTTGCAGAAGATCTCAGCTCGATTAAGTACAATGCTCCTCGTGCATTTACTACACAAGAACGTGCTGTGACTTCTGAAGATTATGAAAACTTATTGAAAGCAAACTTTCCTGAAATCAATGCGGTGGTTGCATATGGTGGAGAAGATGCAACTCCTCCGCAATACGGTCGAATTTTCTTATCGATCGATCTCGACGAAGTCGATGGTCTTCCAAAGATTAAAGAAGCAGAATATAAGAAATTCTTAAGATCACGTTCTTCTGTGGCGATTGAGCCACTCTTTGTTTCTCCTGATTACACATATCTATATGTCAATACAAATATCAAGTACAATATCAATCTTACCGGTTTAAATCCAGAAGATATTCGCACGTATGTTATCGATTCTATTCTCAATCATGCTTCTATCAATCTGAATAACTTTGGCCGTACACTGCGTTACTCAAAGTTTATTCGTGATGTCGATTCTGCAGAAACAAGCATTATTAGTAACGAAACAAAGATAGAACTTGTGAAGTATCTGACTCCAGTGTTAAGTACGACTGTCACTGGAAGTGCTACGACCACTTCTGGGTCTCTCGTATCATTGGCAACTTCAGGTGTAGTATCATCTGGTCAAAATGTAACGATCGACTTTAAAAATGCTTTGCAGAATGATATTCCAGGCAAAGGCTCAGAATATCTTACCGGTGACATTCATGTCGTGAGCTCTTCGACATTCACATATAATGGTTTATCAAATTGCCGCCTTGAAGATGATGGTGATGGAGTAATGCGTATCGTCAATACTGCTGGAACCAATAATAGAACTATTCTCGATATCGGAACTGTCGATTACGATACCGGTATTATTCGAATCAATAACTTTAATATCACAAATTACACTGGCACTTCTCTTAAAATCTATGCTAAACCACGTACGCTTGATATCACTTCAACTCAGAACGTGATACTCAATATTCTTGAAAATGACGTCGACGTCTCAATTGAACAGATCAGAGAATAATGAAGAATATCGAAAAAAGAATATCGCCGTTAATTCAAAGTCAATTTCCTTCTTTTTATCAAGAAGAGGGAGAGAATTTCATTGCGTTCGTGAAAGCCTACTATGAGTGGCTTGAAAACTCTGGAACATATGTTAACTATTCTGGCAATACTGTTACTCAGTATATCGCTTCGAATAACGATATTATAGAAGTCACTGCTAATCAACTTGCCAACTCAACATATATGTCGAGTATCACTCGATATCAACCAATTGATGCCAATCCACTTTATCACGCCCGCCGGTTGCCAGACTATCGCGACATTGATAGTACAACAGATGACTTTATTGTTCACTTTAAAGAGAAGTATCTGAAGAACATTCAGTTTGATACTGCTACGAATAAGAAGCTTCTTGTTAAAAACTCCCTTGATTTATATCGTGCTAAGGGTACAGAGCGCGCAGTTGATTTATTCTTCAAACTTGTATACGGTACGGCAGCAGAAGTTCGATATCCTGCAGAAAAGATCTTTCGTCTTTCTGACGGCGTATACGAAAAGCCAGAGTATCTTGAAATCGGATACTCGATCTATAATATCGACTATGTTGGTAAACAAATTGTTGGCCAACTTTCAGGAGCCAAAGCTTTCGTCGAGAAGTATATCCGCCGAAGAGTCGGAAAAGGTTTCGTCAACCTTCTTTATATCTCTGGAAGACAAGGTGATTTTCGCAATGGCGAAGTCGTTGGTTTAAATATTAACAATCAACCCGTATTTGATATTACCAAAAGATCAAAGCTAATCGGATCTGTCAAAAGAGTGACTGTTCAAACTCGCGGTAGAAACTTTGCCGTTGGAGACATTGTCAGATTTACAAACGGTGATCGCGGTCTTGGCGGTTTGGCAAGAGTAGAATCGATTGGCTCGCAAACAGGACTCGTAGATTTTATTTTTATCGACGGCGGTTATGGATACACACTCGACACCGAATCGATCGTCTCTGAAAAAGTATTAAATCTGAATGAAGTGACTGCAGACTTTACTTCAGAAAGTTACTATCGTCTTTTCGAACGCGGTGTTCAGCCAGTAGTGAATATTGGTTACAGTTCGGCATCTTCAGATGTTGCTGTCGGAAACACCATATATCGTTATGCCGCAAATGGTATGCTTGCTGCTGAAGGCCGAATACTCGAAGTATCGACTTCTTCGAACACTGCAGGGTTTATCTCTGTATCTCATACTTCAGGAGTCTTTGTTCCATCTGCTAACTATAGCACAGGAAGCAATAGTACGACTGGAATAACTTTTACAGCGAATACACTCACAGACAAGTCGATGTCTGGTAAGTTTATGAACATACCGACAGATTATGCTGTGATTATTACTGCACCATCGGCGACATTTAATGTCGGTGACGTCGTACAACAACAAAATGCAGGATATATCACAGCTTCTGGTACAGTGGCAAATGTCATTACACTTGAAAGCTCAGTGCAACTTACTCTTACCGATGCTCGCGGCGCTTTCAAGAATAGTAAGCGTATGGCGGATTTTGATTATCAAACTGGTACAGGTACGATTACTGTAACTACTACTAGCAACGTAGTGACTGGGACTTCCACGGTTTTTAGCAATAACTATATTAATTCTACACTTTATATCACAGGTAATGTGGCGATTGGTAATGTAGCAAGTGTAACCAATTCAACTTCTCTAATACTTTCTACGAATGCTGCAGCCAACGCGACCGCAAATGTTCATAACTACGGTTTAACGTATAAGCTTATCAATCAAACTAATAATCAAGTCTTCGCAAACGTGAGTTACGTGAATCTGAATGCTGGTTTATATGACATCAAGAAGCAGGTTCATGTTATAGAGTTTGATGAATGCTCTTCGAATAACGTTACCTTTGCAAATAATATCTACATTTATAATAGCGCAAATGTGATTGTTGCCGAAGGTCAAGTGATCACTGCTAACTATGCTTCTGCATCAAATACTGGAACTTTAACATTCCTTTCTCGTAAAGGATATTGGAACGAAACTGATACAGTGTATACTGCTGCGAATGCAGACAACTTTAAAATCACATCTTATTCTCTTGATATTACTGGTGGCGATTATGTTCGATCGTTTCCTTCGAGAATCGTCGCGCCGCTTTCAAATACCACGGCAGATATTTCATCGATTAGCTTTGGTTCTGGTGCAGGCTTCGGTGTCGGTACAATCGGCGAAACAGAAGTCATCTTTATTGGTACGGATCTGATTGGTGCCAATAGTCAAGATACACTCGACTATAGCCGCTTACAACTCTCTGTGACTGCGAATACTGGATTCGATGAAGGACAAAGAGTCTTTCAACAAATCCGTAAAGTTTCGTTCAATCCTTCGACTGCAGCAAATGCAGCAACAGGGTTTATTACTCTTACAAATGCAAATACTTACTATATTGCCGGCGATCGTGTGACCTATGAAGTTGCCGCTGGAAATACGGTAATTACGGCTCTCGAAAGCGGTAAATCTTATTACGTGGCATTCTCAAATACCACTGGACTCATTCTTTCGAGCCCTGCAAACAAGTACATTCATATTAATAGTACGAGTTTTCCTGGTGAAAGCTTTACGAATACTTCATTTAATATTCCTGCCTTCGCTGCAACTCGGACAAATGAATCTGGTCACTTCTTATATAAGACTGCGCACGGTACACTCTATGATGTAACGGGAACTAATCTTCTTATCAAAGATCCTATTCGTGACTTTGGTTTTACAAATACGACATCTGTTCCAGCAAACGGTAATATTATAGTATATAGCAATTCGGCTGTCAATACTGCAATTACTGCAGTAGCAGAATTACCAACTGTTGCTCAAGCAAATCAAGTATTCGCTTCGCAGTTTATCTCTTCAGACGCATATGGATTTCCTAAAAATCCTGAAGGTAATCACTTAGATATACTATATTCGTGTTTGACATTTGGTAGATTTGAGATTGGTATCATTGGATCACTCAATCAAGTTAATCCAGGTGAAGATTATGATGTCGATCCTTTTGTGCTCGCGCATCAGCCATATATTGCAGGATTTGATCGTAAAGATTTTGTAATTACATTCGAAAATGCAACGAAAAACTTTGTTCCTGGAGAAATAGTCAATCAATCACAAGCAAATCTCAAGTTTTTTGATCTGCAAGTTTCTTCTGGTGCATATAGCAATACGTATGATGCCAAGACATTTACTGTACAATCTCAGTTCGAAGCCAATAGCTCATCAGACTTTATCTTCTATCGAGATATCTCTACTACGTTTAATGCCACAGATGAAGTCAACTCAAATACAGATTTTATTGAAATCGATGGTAACGTATATGCTGCGAATGATTTAGTTCGTTACTTTACTGAGCCAGGAAATACTGCTGTTACAGGACTTAGTAATAATAATTTCTATTATGTTTTGACATCGAATTCGACAGGTGTTATTCTTACCACTGACGCTGGAAACACTGCAGCCAAAGTCAATATTACTCAAAGCTCAAATGTAGCAGAATTTAACTCGAATACTGACGTACAGAATAGTAATGATTTCATTAGCATTGCCTCTGCAAATAGCTTATTTGCAAATGGCGGTCAAGTCAGATATGTAATTTCATCTAATACTGCTGTCGTTTCTGGTTTAGAAGCTGAAGCACTTTATTATGTTCGCTATGCGAATAGTACCGGTTTAGCTCTTTCAATTACCGCCGGCGGCGCAAATGTAGATTTGACCGCAGCAAATCCTGGAAGTAACGGGCACTTCCTTAGATATTATAATGCCGATATGGGCGGTCATAACTTACGTAACTTTACAAATGAGTTTGGTAATGGACAAATTGTTCAGTACAGAATTCCAAATGGTAATACTGCGATTAGTGGGTTGACAGCAAATGCCGTTTACTATATTGTTTCTGCGAATAACGTAGGATTTAAGTTGTCTTCTACCCTCGGTGGATCTGCAATTAATATCACTGCCAACTCGACTGGCGGAGAGTCACATACGATTGCAACTCTTCCAGGATATTTGCCAAAAGATAAGTTATTTCAGACGAATAGCACGAGTGGCATTGTCAATTCCTTCGTCTCTTCAGTTTTCTCCAATACCACTGGCGATTATATCAGAGTGACTGGGAACACTGCTCCACTTGTCAATAATGCCATTATTTTTTCGTACACTGTACCGACCGCGAATGGTCTTGTTTCAAACGTCAGTCTCTTCGAAATTGTATCGACGGCGAAGGCTATCGTCAAGTCAAGCAACAGTAGTCATATGCTTGCAAAGAGAATTACATTCGAAAATACTTGGTTGCCAAGCGATACAATGATCGGAGAAGTTTCTGGTGCCGAAGCAAATGTAATAGGCGCCACCGAAGATTTATCAGTATTATATCCGATTGGATTAAATGCGGAAATCACAGCAAACGTTGTGACCGGAGACGGAGAAGTAACTGCGCTACAAGTGCTCGATTCAGGATTTGCATATTCGAACGCTGAAATTGTCGACTTTGTCTCAGAAGATAATCTAAGAGCTGGTACCGCAAAGATAGTCCTCGACGGCCATGGCATTGGCATCGGATATTATCGGAGCTCGAAAGGCTTCTTGTCTGACGATATCTACGTTCATGATAACGACTATTATCAAGAGTATTCTTATGAGATCCTTTCGAAGATCTCAGTAGACAGATACTCTGATATGTTCAAGAAAGTGATGCACGTCGCAGGAACGAAATTCTTTGGATCTGCATTGATCGTAGAAGAAGCGAATGCCGCGCTCGCTTTGACGAGCATTTCTACGGGCGAAGAAGTACAATTTAATTCTGCCGATGATGTTTCGACTCCGGATGATACGATTGAAACAGACATCGAAGATGTAAGCTTTAAGTTTAATGTAGCGAATGTTGGCAATGATACTGATCTGATATCGTTAGGGACTAATCCTTATTATACCACATTCCCATTAAATG
>Ga0208133_1000136_pt1 | contig 29054 bp, 30 predicted proteins | sample ColrivemetaGS535_FD_187595 | JGI IMG/M metagenome (GOLD analysis project Ga0208133, IMG submission 187595) | Estuarine microbial communities from the Columbia River estuary, USA - metaG S.535 (SPAdes) (version 2) | ecosystem: Environmental > Aquatic > Marine > Intertidal zone > Estuary | place... | reverse complement strand
AGATACCCAGCCTGAAGGTTTAATATTTTTGATATGCATAAATTTTAAAATAGAGTCAACATTTGATTCGTATAATTTTATAATAAAATTAACACCTGCGATTCTTGCTTTATTAGTTGGATCATTATGACTATTAATAGCATAAGAAAATTTCTTCATTGCTTCAGAATTATCAAAAGTTAATCTTAGAAACTTAAACTCCTTTTCTCCAGAAAATCCATAAAAATCTTTTTTACGTTGAATAAGGCATTTTTCTTTGATTAAATGCTTTCCCCATTTATAAAGGGGCGAATAAGGTTTTCCATAATAATACCCTTTCATCCCGATCAAGTTTGAAATAAAGAGTTTAATATTGTTTATTTTCCATACTTCCGGGATTCTAATGTAGAAAAAAGGAGTAAAATTACTGATTGTTAAACAAACCGAAGTTCCTTCTTTTGATACTCCAAAAGAACGAATAGTGTATTTATTATACACTTCTGCTTCTTCATCGAAATCTTCGTCGATATCCATGTCGTCTGGATTAATTAAAGGCTCATTGCTTTCTACCCACTCTAATGCTTGAAATTCGATAGAGTTATCATTGTATTCGACCGGGTTTCTTGAGTAGGCTTCCATTTTAAATTAAAATAGAAATTTCTTTTTAACTTATTTTTATATTTATTATAAATATAAAAATGAGTGATACTTGCGAAACATTATATGATATGATCCCAGGGATTATATTCCCTATTTTATTTATTGCCAGCGAAATGATGCCCCTTGCTTCTAAAATAAAATCAAATGGACTACTTCACTTGATATTCCTTACGATAGAAAGGTATTACGCGGAAAGAAGATTGAACGATGAGAGCGAACCATTATTAGAAGAAGTGTAATCACTTCTTGCTTCTCACAACTTTAGTTTTTTCTTCAGTTTCAGCACCATCGAATAATTCTGCTACAATATCATTAACCTTAGAATCATCGATGTCGTTATCAATAAGTACAGGAAGAATATCTTTTTTGCTTATTTTCTTCTGAGAAGTACTTTTGCTTATTTTAAGAGAGCCTAAATCAAGCTCGACCTTTGATATATCATTATTTTCCATGTATTCTTTGATGGAATCTTCCAGAATTTTCTTTTTATTTCTCAATTCTTTAATACTTTTATTAATTTCAGCAATAGAGTCGTCTACCTCTACATATTCTGTTATAATTTTTTTAATATCAACTTCGTTCATTCCTTAATTATTTATATATCTTATTTTTTTAAATAAAATTTTTCGCAATATCCGCGTTTAATTTTTTAATTTTTAATAGTATGCGACATTTGCTAGCATTCCCATATGAAATTATTTTATCAATATTTGAATATATAGGGTCTTACTCCTTGAAAAAATATAAATATGTATGTAATTATTTTTACAATTGTTCCTCTTATATTATAAGGTCTAGGACAAAAACTCTCATAAATTATGTTCATTCATTCTTACACGTGAAACCAGTATTTATAAAAAAAATGTATATCATGAATACTGATAATATTTTTATTGTTCATATTCTTGATGATATTTTAAAAGACAAAAAAGCTACTAATATGACTTATTTTTCATTGTCCTTGATAAGTTTGATAAATTCACATTTTATTAAGAGAATCACTTTCACTTGATTTTACTATCCATTATCTTTTTTCTTGCCATATAAATAATATTTCTCTTAGTACTGTCGTAGTCTCTAAAAATATTTACAGCTTCTTTAAAATTAAACCATCCTATATTTTTAATTTCTCCCATCATTAAAATATTGGCTGGATCAAGTTTAGGAATAGTATCACTTACTATTTCCGCTAATAGATAAGAGTGTGTATACATTATCCCATTGCTCCCATAAAATGTTTCTGATAAAGTTCCAAGCGAGTCTTTCACTCGAAAATCTAGATCTTTAAAATTTGTTTCTTCTTTGAATTCTCGAATAGAGCACTCTTTTTTTGTTTCTTTTTGGTTTTTTCTACCTTTTGGAATACAATATTCTTGATCTTCCCATTTTCCATCAGTATTATCCACCATTAATCCTGTATCCAAGGAATTGAATTTTAATTTAGCCGTTTTTTTCTCGTTTAAATACGCTCTAGAAAAGTGATTAACCCATAAATCATCCCAAAGTATATCAAATGGAAGAGTCTTAATTCTTCTACGCTCTGAACATGTCATTTCTTCGAGAAGAGTTTTGTAAATTTTACTTTTACTAATATCCGAAGAGTATTTTCCTCGTAAAAAATCTATATATCCCATAGTGTCTTTTCGTTGAATCAATAAAAAATTAATTTCTCCATCATTAATCTTAAATCCCAGAATCCCATGACTTATCACTGGTTTTAAGCACTCTTTGAATGTATGGTCTTTTAGGTCGCAATTTATACATACGGTTTTTTTCATTGATTCTCATGAATATTCTTAATATTCATATCTAAATAAAATTCTCTTTCGTATCGAATTTTTATTTTAGATATATAAGAATATAATGAATACTTGTTTTGGAGAATATTCTGACATTGATTCAGACTCATTTTATAGTTCGATAAATAGTAAAAAAGAATTTACAGACAATAAATCCGCAGAGACCAGAAATAATCTAGACTGTCTTCAGCCTCATCAAAGACTTCTTGCTAATTTTATAAATCCGTTAACACAGTACAATAGTATACTTGTTAATCATCAGCCTGGTCTAGGGAAAACTCTTACTAGCATTAGTATTAGTGAAAATTTTAAAAAGGATTATCACACTGTTATTTTTATTAAAAATAAAATTTTAGAAATGAATTTTAGAAAAGAATTGATAGGAGAATGTTCTAATTATGCAACACCAGAAGAAAAACGAATATTATTCAGCAACCCATCGCCTGTAGATTATGATGCTATAGAGCTTAAGAATAATGTTATAAAAAAAATAAATACTGAAATAGGGAAAAATTATTCATTTTATACATATGGAGGCTTAGCGACAGACGCTGGAATAAATAGGCCTAAAAATTTAAATAATAAAGTAGTTATTTTTGACGAGATACATAATGCTATAGGGAACAATATTTATTTTGAAATATTAAAGTTATTTAAGAAATCATATAATTTTAAAATTGTCCTGTTGACAGCTACTCCTGTTTTTGAAAGCGTGTCTGAAATATTTGAAATAAGTAATTTGTTAAATATAGGGCAAGCTAAATTACTTCTCCCTATAAGGAATGACCTGCTTGTTGAAAAAATGATAGAAAAAAGTTCTAAGACCATGGGAAGTATATTAAATGACTCTATCTTTAAAATTACAGAAAAAGGAAAAGAAGTTCTTAGAAAAACTTTAAAAGGAAAAGTGTCTTATCTTACTATAGATGAATCCAAGAAGACATTTGCCAGAAAAATTTTTATGGGGGTACCTATTTTAACAAAAGGGATGTCATTAAATATTGTAAAAAGCGAGATGACTAAACTTCAAGAAACTAATTATGATAAAACTCTTAAAATTAATAGCAAAGAATATTCTGGAGAAAATGTAATGTTTAAAGATTCTTCTGATATTTCTACTATAATTTACCCAGACTCTACCCATGGCAAAGAAGGATTTGAAAAATTTATTAAAAATAAAGCATCTCCCCCTATGCTTAAAATGACAGAACTATATAAATTTTCTCCAAAGATTTATAATATTATTAAAAGTATCCAAGAGATCCCCGGAACATGTTTCATTTATTCTAACTATGTCAACAATGGGGGAACTGCTTTGGTTGCCGCAGCATTGAAAACAAATGGATTTAGTATATATCCTTCAAGAAATTTAAATTTTCCTAAATTTGTAGTATTTGGAGAAAATATACCTATCAAGAAACGACAATCTATTCTAAGAATTTTCAATTCAAAAGCCAATATCGATGGGAGCATTATCAAGGTTATAATAGGAAGTCCGTCTATTTCAGAAGGAGTTTCATTCCAAAATATTAGAAGTATACATATTCTCGAACCGCATTGGAATTTATCAAGAATAGATCAAATTATAGGAAGGGGAGTTAGATTTATGAGTCACTCAAAATTATCTGAAAATAACAGAAATGTAAAAATATTTTTACATGCATGCGTTTCTAGTAAAAGTAATAATTCTATAGATTTGTTAAAATATGAACTTTCTGAAAAGAAAGATATTTTTGCTAAAGAAATATCTCAGCTTTTGAAAGAAATATCTATTGATTGTTTAATGAATAAAGGAGCAAATTCTGCAAAAAAAACTGAAAATAATACAAGAGCCTGTAATTACACGAGCTGCGAATATAGTTGTTACGGTGCTAAAAATTTAACAAAAGATAATACTACATATAATTTAAAGACTCATGCTCCTGGAGAATATAAGTTTATTTTAGACTCTATCAAGACACTTTTCACAAAAGGTTTTATTTACACATTTGATTATATAGTTAGATATATTCTGAAAAAAGAAAAAAATGTAAATATTGACAATATAAAATTTGTCTTATCTGAAATTACAGGAGCTCAAAATGTTTTTAAAAATCCAAATAATTTGAAAAGTATCCTTATCTCTATAGACGGGGTTTATTTTGTGAATCCAGAAGATAATGAAATAGATGAAGATTTTTTCTTTAAGATGTTTAAAAAAGAAATAAGACAAAAACTTATTCCTAAAGAGTATTCTCCAAAAAAGATAAAGTCTCCAAAAAAGATAAAGTCTCTAAAAAATATTAATAATAAAATATTTGGAACTTACGTTGATAATGTCTTTAAAATAATATATAATACTGACGATTCTACTTTGAATATCGATGCACGTAAGAACAAGACTGGCAAAGTTTGCTCGAGTTATTCGAAAAGTGCAATGAAAAATATACTTTCCAATTTTAATATAAAAACAGATGTTTATACGAAAATGAACATGTGCAAGTTAATAGAACAATATCTAAAAAATAACTCGTTGATGATATAACTATTCATATAAATTTTTAAAAATTCTATGAATACTTTTTAAATTAAATAACAATTACTCTAATACAGTCATCTGTAGCCCCTCGTCTTGCGATAGGCATTAACACGGGTTGATGAGAACTTGAAGATGTGATAGTGCAGATCCTATAGGTACCTGCGCCGCTTTCTGATAAAATAGAAGAATCTATATCTACAGATAAATTTCCTTCAAAATTAATACTTTGTTCTAAACCTTTAAAAAAGATAGGAGCTTTTGGATCAGGAAAACTATTATCATCAAGGATTTTTTCAATAGTAATATGCGAATGGCCATTGATAGACCCATTAACATCAAGAGTCTGAGGTTCTGCGTAGTATTCAGTATTTGGATTATCGAAGAACCCAAAGTTCATATTAAGCGTCTTAATTATGATAGTCACATTTTGCCCTGAAACTAAAATATCTCCATTTACTGGTTCTAAAATTAATGTAGAAACTAGATGTTCCACTGATGGAATTACCCCTTGAACCGTAGAAGAACAAGAACTGATTATATTTTGTGTCCCATTACTTGGGATAATTGAGCTATCAGTAGAATCACAGAAATTAGTAGGTTGAATACAAATTGGTAAATTAGTTGGAGAACTAATTTCAGCTGTAGTTAAAACTGTAGTTAAAAATGTTGTCATTACAATCGTGACTATTTCGCATGTTTCTGTAGGAATAATCAGAATTTTAGTTGTACTATTCGGAACAAGAGTTTCACAAGGAGTTTCTGCAGGAATAGGCTCTTCAAGGACTACTGCTGGAGTTTCGTAAAGAGTTTCACAAGGAGTTTCTGCAGGAATAGGCTCTTCGAGGACTACTACTGGAGTTTCATAAAGAGTTTCTACAGGAATAGGCTCTTCAAGGACTACTGCTGGAGTTTCGTAAAGAGTTTCACAAGGAGTTTCTGCAGGAATAGGCTCTTCGAGGACTACTACTGGAGTTTCATAAAGAGTTTCACAAGGAGTTTCTGCAGGAATAGGCTCTTCGAGGACTACTACTGGAGTTTCGTAAGGAGTTTCTACAGGGATAGGCTCTTCGAGGACTACTGCTGGAGTTTCACAAGGAGTTTCTGCAGGAATAGGCTCTTCGAGGACTACTACTGGAGTTTCGTAAGGAGTTTCTACAGGAATAGGGTCTTCAAGGACTACTACTGGAGTTTCATAAAGAGTTTCTACAGGAATAGGCTCTTCAAGGACTACTACTGGAGTTTCATAAAGAGTTTCTACAGGAATAGGCTCTTCAAGGACTACTACTGGAGTTTCTGTAGGCTCGATATTGTCAGAACTATAAAATGGTACTGGTGTCCCATTTGCAGAAACGAGAATAGTTGTAAATACCGTATCAGGGATCGTTTGCTCGACAGCAGGAACTTCAACTATGGAAGTTTCCTGAACTACTTCTGAAATTATCTGGTCGACAGCAGGAACTACGGAAGTTTCCTGGACTGGTAAATCAGTGGTATTTAATATATCATCAACTAATGTTGTACTTGAAATATCTGGCGAATTATCTATTGTATCGCGCTTATTTGAATTTCTAAATTCCGAAGGAAATGCAATAATATAAAATGTGAAAAATAATGTTTGTGTAAAAATATTAGTAATTATCATTATTAATATTTGAAAATAATTTTTAATTATTATTTAATCGAGAAATTTAAATTTTCAACATTTGTGGCCAGTAAATCAGCCTGTTGATTGCCAAACCAGTCGGCAGATCCTCCGTTTGTATGCGCTTTAACATGCCTGAATTTTATATTCCCTGGATATTTTAAAATATAATTATCAACAATTGTTGATATAACTTCTTTATTGGACACTGGTTTTTTCGCCGCATTCATCCATCCATTTTTTTTCCACTTTAAATACCAGATTGACAAACTATTTATCGAATACATACTATCCGATACAATTGTGACAATTTCATTGTTGTCAAGGTTACTCTGCAATATTAAAAATGCCTGGAGAATTGCACAGAGTTCAGCTAAATTATTTGTAGATTTGTTAATTTTTTCATTTGGAAAAGTTTTTAAATAAAATGTTTCCAAATTTTTAGAAACATTTTTAGAATCGCCTGGAGCAAAAAATACCCCAATTCCTCCGACAGCATTCATTCTCCCATTTCCAGTAGAAGACCCATCAGTGTAAACAGTATTATTCTTCATTTGAATTATTACAGTTTTTATTTTTAACTTCTTTTTCTGTTACAGTGAGAATATTTTCTTTTGTCATATCTATGACTGGGTAAATATATTTTTCTGCTAAAAATGTTCCTACTTTTTCAGATTGTTTTTCCTGGGTTTCCTTATTTTCTCTAATTTCTCTCAACTTTTCAAGCATAAACATTAAGGTAGGTATGAAATTTTCAGTTTTAGCCAAAATCATATCATAAATACTTGGAGTTACCTCTTTGAGATAATTATATTTAACATCATAAGGTCTTTCATTTTCTAAATCTTTAACCATCTCTTGTGCTAGGGAAGATATTTTGTCTAGATCAAGTTCTTCTTGGATTTTCATTACTTCTATTATATATTAAAAGTATCAAAAACAAACTAAAATTATTTTTGGATCAATTTATACTTTACTAACCAATTTCTTACTAAAGTATCTTTTACTCTAGAAAAATCATTGTATTTTTTCTTATCCGACTTTATATATTCTAAAATTTTTTCAATGTTTATTATTTGATTCTTGACTGTGACAGTGTTATAATTAATTATTTTATTTAGAAATTCGCCGGGAGCAATATCAAATAAAGATGTTATAATTTTTTTTTCTTGATGAATATACCACATTAATTTAACCAGATTATTTCTAAGATTAATAGTTAATTTGTTCTTCTTGAAATTAGAACAAACCACGTATTTTTCAGAATTAGTAGAACGACTAGTTAAAGGTTTTGTAATTTTAGTATCTCCAAACAAGTATGTAATCAGGCGAATCAGATGAATCATAGCATCTGTAAAAATATCAAATATTTTGACAATAAATGTCCCCCCATTTTCAAGGACAAAAACAGCATTTATAAATTCGCAGAAAATTAAATTTATATGATTCAATTCCTTATTGTTAAATTCACCGTGATCATTTATTCCTCCATCAGCAGTAACTAAAATAATTTTAGAATTCTTTAGTTTCTTTTGAATATTCAAAAAAGTACTAAGCTGTAAGAGATCTCCATTGCCTTCAAGAAAATTAAAAATCTCAACATTCTTATTTCTTATTATATTTTTATGAAATCTTGGAATATCATAAATTTCAGATTCCGAAGTAAGAGAAATTGTATAACACATGCAATTCTTTATCCTTTTGATTAACCTGTAATCATCAATTGCCTGAATAAAGCCTCCTGGAGATTCTGCAAGACTCAATGAATCCCCATTGCAGTTTATGTTAAAATCATGAAGCATTTCCCATAATTTATAATATGCCCTGCTTGCAGGATTCTTAGTAAGTCCTTTCACACTGTTGTATTCTGGCTTAATTCTTGGATACTCATATATATTCATAAATTTTCTTCCATTCACCCATATGCGCTGATCAACTCCTTCTATTTTATTTTTTTCTTTTTCAAGACATATCGCCTTATACTTATTAGTATAAGTAAATTTAGCACCACATGACAGTGTTGTAGTATGCCATATAATATTGTGTATTTCGTCTAAATTGACAGTTAATAAGGTGTGCATAATATTAATATATATTATTGTTTTAAGTCTGAATCTTATTTTCAGCTACCAATTCTAAAATAATTTTATAAATTTTGATACAAATTTACTATAACAAATACCACACTGTATTCTTTTCTGAATTTTGTGGTCACGTTTAAACCGAAGACTTATCAAATTCTTTTTCGGATAAAGACTTTTCCATTTCTGTCGGTAATTTGCCCAAACAAGATCGTCTTTTTTTAAATTTGAAATATCTTTAAGTTCTTTTATCATTTCATCAGTTTTATCAAATTTTGTTTCATTTGTAAAAATTTCATTATCTATATTTAAGAAAAATTCTTTTATTATATTATCTTTTTTGTATTTCCAGAATCCTACTATCAATATGAATGGTATCAGATGTGTTTGATTTCGCCTGAAGTCTCCAAAATCTATAGAGCTTTTAAATTTAATACATTTGATCTGGACTGGGATACCTGTAATTGTATAAGCATCGTATTTTGATGTGTAATTTTTACTTTTTATAAGTGAATACTTTGAAATAATTTTATCTTCAAAGTCGAAACCATGTCTTTGACGAGGCCCCATTTTAAGTAATTATTAAATTACTTTTTTAAACCATTCAGCTTCAGTATCAATTCTTGTTTAGAAATACTTAAAACGCCGACAGTGTGATCTTTTGTCTCCCAAATTAACTTTTCAAGAACTTCCTTGGACAAAATTTCATTATTTATTATTTTTATAAATATATGTGTTTCTTTAGATAATGAATTTAAATTATCATAATAAAAAGTCCCGGCTTTCCCACCTACTCTCTTGAATGCTATCACATGATCCTCTATTTTCTCTTTTTTTACAATCAAGTAATTTTCATTTTCTATTTCAATTGGTTTTAAAATTCTTTTAGTTTCTTTTCTTTCCCAAATTTGAAATACACAAGGAACATCATGTTGCCTCCCGTCTTCTAAAAGAAAAGAATTTTTAGGAAGATCTTCTTCAAAAACTTTATGAAAGAATAAGTTAAAACATTTAGTCATAGAATCTTTTTTAAAGCTTCTAGGGAGTATAAAGGCTACTGTACTAGCAAATTTATTAGAATGTTTAATAAACTTTTTAGCTAAACTAGATTGTCTTCCAAATGGAGGATTCCCTACAACTAAAATTTTGCCTTCTTTTTTAATTTTTGTTTCTAGATAGTTAGCCTGAATAGTGTCCGGGTGAAGAGGATGTATATCATAACTTACTAAATTATCGCATTTTTCCTCAAGAAATTCTAAAAATACTCCTGTCCCAGCAGCAGGCTCGATAATTTTTGTATATCCTGTAAAATCTATTTTACTCATTAAATTTTCTACTATTTCTTTTTTTGTAAAATAACATTCATTACCCTTACGATTTAGCCCTGTCAAATTACCAATTTCCATATACTTAGTACATTGATTATTTCTTTAAGTTCATATCAAACATGTGCTTCATATTAACTTTATTTTTTTGTGAACCAATGGATTTTTACATTCGGTGGTACTTCATGCTTACGTGATTAACTATACAATTTAATCTCATTGTTATAAACAGGCAAAGTCTGACTCATAGGAATAACAATTTCTTCTTTTTTAAACCAACTGTCACTTTTGTATGTTAGATTCAATGCTTCAATACCGCTTTGAACTTTTACACGTTGCTCTGTATCAAGACTAAATCGAAGTATTCTACTGATGTCTTCAGATGCTTTTTCTCGAGAATCAACTTTTTTCCTTCTTAAAAAAGTAAACCTGGTTTCTTTTTGAATTTTACCATCAATTCTCCTTAAACGTTCTCCTTTCTTTAAATTTCCTAGAATTTCTATCTCTTCTAAGATACTTGATGGTAATTCATACATTGGTAAACCAGTGTCAGACTGTTCTTCTAATGAAGAATTTGATTCCTGGATATCCCCAGGAATATCAAGGCTTTTCCTGTAATTATTGATTTTAGTTATATTTTCTCTAGAAATGTTGCTCTCGCCGTACTTTGGAAAAACTTCTGATAATTCTGCAAATTGTAACATTGATAATTACTAATCGTATATAATATTATTTTTTTAAATAAACTTACAATCTATGGTACGTCGAAAAACCCTCTTAACAATTATTTGTTAAGAGGGTTTTTTCTTTTTTTCTTTTTTAGTTTTTTCTTTTTTTTTGTTATCAAATATTGACTTTTATGTTTTTTATGTCTTCCGCTAAAAGACTAATAGGTGTTTTGCCTTCTAAATTTTTTATCTTTTCTGATATTTTATCTTTTTTATTCTGAAGATCTTCGATTTTCTCAGATGTAAACGAATAGATAGGAAGACTTGTTAAATAGTCAAAATTACTGTTTACCTTGGAATACTTTTTAAATTCTAATTCATCTGTTATTGCTTTCTTTGGTCTTTTATAAATCAAGAATTCTTCATTCATGATTTCCGTAAGGAATCTCATTTTATTAGAAATAAGATCAAGTTCCTCATTGTAAGTTTTCAGCAAATTTGCTTTTCTAAGTTCGTTATACTTTAGACGAATACCAACAAATTCTTCGAGAATATCTTCAGCTGACTTGTATTTTTTGATAGCTCCGTTTTCGTCAAATAAGTGCATGTTTCTTGAACTTAAACTCTTATTCATTTTAAGAACTTTTTCAGCGTCTTTTTCAAAGAAACTTCTTCTTGTTTCGCGACTATTAAACTTTATTTCAAAATCTATTTCTGTTTCGCTTGAATTGTTGATAATCGAATGAATACCTAATTTCGGATCTTCAGACAATTTTTCAAGATATTCTTTATAGTCATTAGTCCAGAGACCGACAGGTAATTCTGTAATTTTAATACTTTTATCACCAAGACGATCGTAAATTCCAGACATCAAAAACGAATCTTCGTCGATTTTTTTGATTGTTCCCTTGAAATTAGAGTACCATGGAACCATCTCAACTTGTTCTTCGCCCTTTATTACCTTTATCATATTTGAAATAATGTCATCAGGATTAAATGAAGGAACATTTGTAGAGTATCCGGTTCCTATACCACTAGTTCCATTTATCAGGATAACTGGAAGCACCGGAACATAGAATGCTGGCTCTATCTTATTTCCATCATCAAATTGATCTTTAAGAATTGCCAAGTCTTCCTTTAAAAATAATTTTTCAGCAATTTCACTTAATTCTGTAAATATATACCTGGGACTTGCTGCATCTGCTCCACCAAGTAAACGGGTCCCAAATTGACCATTTGGCTTAAGTAAATTCCAATTATTAGAACCTATGTAATTTTGAGCCATATTTATAATTGCTCCAAAAAGCGACGCTTCACCGTGATGATAACTTGAAAATTCTGCTACAGCAGCACCAAATTGTGCTACCTTGATTTCCTTTTTATAATTTTTATTGAAAATTGTATACAGAATTTTTCTTTGAGAAGGTTTAAGACCATCACAAATACTAGGAATACTTCTAATTGTATCATACATAGAAAAATGTATAAGATCTTTATGAATGAAGTCAGTGTAACTTACATCTTGATCAGCTTGATCAAGAATAAGATCATTATTATATGTTCCCAACCAGACTTTTCTGTTGTCAGCTTGTTTCTTTTCAAAAGCAAGAAGTATACTATTTTCAGTTTCCTTTAATCCATTACTGGTATAATTGACGGTATTAGCATCAATTCGAGAAAAAAGACTTTTAGCTTCAGCAGCAGTGCTTGTTCCTAATCCTTTATAATATTTAGTTTCCCAGGTATTATTTGAAATACTTTTTTCCCAGGTATGAAAATCTTGAAGAGTATAGAATTCTTTAGATTCCTTTTTCTTTGTAACTTTTATAATTGGAGTTTTCATTTTTGTAATGAAACCTTTAATTTCTAATAATTCGGGCCACCAAGTATGAATAAAATTCATAATAAGGCCTTGAATGTGGATTCCGTCACAATTTTTTACGACGGTATTACCTGTTGAAGCATGGAAGTGATGGTTTTCTGTTTCAAAATCGTATACATAAGTATTTCGATATTTTTCAGACACATCTATAATCTTTTTAACAGTATGAACAGGTCTACAATTAGTTTTAGACATTAATATCTTATAAACATTTAATTTCTTTTCACTACAGTTTATAGTTGGAGAATATCCACAGTTTTGTAATATTTGAAACATTCCAAGGATACTTGTTTTATGTTGCATATCAAAATGTCTTGTTTTATTTCCTACTACTGATTTATTACCATCTCCTTCATAAAATCCTTCTAAGAATTCTTTTTGAATATTTATCGAAGAGTTAAGTATTTCCTTGGGAATTTGTTTTTCTCGTAATGAATTGTAAAACATTTTTCTGTAACGATAGCAAAAATCTTTACGATTTCCTTTACATTCAAGAGAATATATATAATTTTTATTTGAAAATGAAGTATTTCCAGGAGCCCTGATAGTTTTTCTTATAATAAATTTTAAATCCTTATCTTTTTCATATTTTTCAAATATTTTTTTCAAAATTATTAATGTAATATGACTAGTACAAGTTATACTCCATCTATTATTAACAGAATAAGTTCCGTCTTGTTTTAAAAAAGTTGTTTTACTATCAGTATAACAGCCTCCATCAGCCATGAAATAACCTAAAGCATAAGCATATTCTTCGTTGATTCCGTAGTCGAAAACTTTTTCTTGTTTGTATTGACTATGTAATAGTTCAGTTTCACCAATAGTACAGTCATCGACTGTTATACTCTTTCCTGTAGAGTCAAGTAAAGAATGATCTTTGGTAACATCCACACATCCTTTGCTAGTATTAACTCGGTAAATAGGTTTATCTACCAGATGTCTCATAACATGTTTAATATCAGTCCAGCCATTATCAGACCAAATTTTATACTTACTACATGAATTATACTCTTTGCCAGAAAATGGCTCAATAGCCCAATCTTCATAGTCATATGCTTCGCAAATTGGTTTTGTGATAATTTCACCAGTAGTATTGTCTTTTAACAAAACAGGAGTGTCATAAGTAACACTATCAGCATCGGTAAGTATAATAATACCGCCATACCTAAGACTGCTCGTATCAGTGTAAACTTTGTTTTGTTGAAGTCCTAATATTTTTTTGATATTAATAATTTCAGCATTGCATGTAAGCTGACTTTGAGTAGCTTCTCGAATATTAAGCAATTTGCCTCGTAATGGAAAAACGCCGTAACGATCTCTACCTATAACGGAAAGCCCGCTGATAGCAAATGTTTTTGCTGAGTCTCCTTCTGTTAAAATTAATTTACATAAGTTACTCTTTGCGGTTCCAGCAAAATTAGCATCTTCCAATTTAGGAACACTGATTTTATTTTTCTTTTTACCATCGGTTACTTTTTCAAGAACTTTTTGATTTTTGTAATTTGTAAAAGAGATAATGTCTTCCACGATTCCACTTTTATAAAGTTTAGTCATAAAAGTTTCACTTACTTCAAATTTAATACCAAGATCCTTTACAGGAGTAGTAAGAGTATCTTTAGATTGATTACTAAAAGACGGGTTTACTACCGTAGCTCTTACGAATAAGAATAAACGTTCTTTGATATAAGAAGGCTTCACGTTAATTTTCTTTTTACTTTCAATTAAATCTGAAAGTTTTTTGATAATTTGATTACAAACATAATCAAGATGACGTCCTCCTAAACTTGTAGCAATACCATTTACAAATGATACTTGATTAAAATTTTCAGATAACGAAACAGCATATTCCCAGATAAATTCCCCTTGGACTACTTTGTCATAAATGACAGCGCCTTCGATTTCTTTATACAATTTAATGTAACTTTGAAATTCTTTCGCTTGAATACGGGTTCCGTTGAAATAGACACTTACCCTACTATTTGTAGTAGCAGTGGTATCAAAAGCTCTTCGCTTCATCAATGAAATAATGTCTTCTGTGAGAAATTTAATTCCGAATCTTTTAAAATCAGGTTCAAAAGTAATTTTTGTATAAGCATTTTCATCAGAATCTGATATTTTAGGTTTACCTTTATCAAACATGTTATTTTTGAAAATTTGTTTATATTTCAATTTAACATCATTGTCAACTGTTTCGACAGTAAAAGACTTTGAATAAATATTCGCTACTTTACTACCATACCCATTGACACCTCCAACAATTCGTTGATCAGTGTCATTGTAATTTGAACTTGTAAGTAAATTTCCAAAAATTAATTCGGGAATATAAATACCGTATTCAGCATGAAGGACTACAGGGATACCTGCACCGTCATTCTTTACAGAAATAATGTTGTCCTTGATTTCAATTTTGATAGTTTTTGCAGTCTGGTCTCTCACAGTGTGATCGATTGCGTTAACAAGAACTTCGTCAAAAATTTTGAGTAATCCAGGATTGTATTCAATTTGTTTTTTGATAATTTTATTATCAGAGTCAACGACGTAGCAGTCTTCTTTGATCAATTTCGTTGATCCAATATAAGAATCAGGGCGATCAAGAATGTGCTCATGGAGATTTTTCTTTTGATAAGTTTCTTCAATGCTACGTTGCTGGACCATTTTCTTTTTTTATAGTTACCTTATTAATAATTCAATTTTTTAAATTGAATTATTAATTCTTTTTATTTTTTCTATGACACATTTCTTGGTTTTACTGACACCATTTTAGATATATGCTGGAACAATAGAAGTACTATTAAGGTTTTTTGTTGCCAAAATAGTATGAGCTGCCTTGCATTTCTCTCTAATGTTTTTATTATTAATATTTCTTTGTATTTGATTAATTTGAGATTCTAATTCTCGAATTTGGAGTTCAATTCGTGGTGTTTCTTCAAAGAAATTATCAAGATCTTTCTTTAATTTTTCTATTTTATCAATTTCTTCAAATATCTTATATTTAGTTTGAATATTTTTTACTGTATCACCTCGGAACTCGTCATAATGGATAAATACAAGATTAACATTTTTAATGTCTTTAATTTTTTTATTAAGATCATCTATGGTAAAGTTAATACTTTCAATTATAGTTTGAATATCACTTATAGCTATTTTTTTAATTTGTTTGGCAAAATCACAATAAGGATATGTGTCGAAAAGCTCAATATTCTTGTCTTTTATATATTCAATATCTTTTAATACAGAAGCAAGTTTTTTATTTAATTCTTTTGTAAGAATTATAGCATTTTTTATATCAAGATCCAGTCCTGCTTTACTCCTATTTCTTCTGGATATTAGTTTTTCGATAGTTTCCTTATTTAGTTTTGCTACTTGATCTAGAAAAAGAATAGATCCAGCTACTCCTCCTGTTAATAATGCGAGTTTACCTAACTTCTTTAGTTCGCTGTCATATTTCAAAGAACTTGCTTTAAAATTAGCTAAAAATGGTTTTTTAAAAAATTTATCAGCAAAATTAGGATTGAAATTTTTTCCCATATAATTGCCTTGATTTTGAATAGGTTTTGAAGTAGTTTTTTTATATGGAATAATTGACTTTCTCTTATGAACAATTATTTTCACAGGAACAGTCTTTTTTTTCACAGGATCAGTCTTTGCTTTTGCGGGACGAATTTTTGGGTTTTTATTCTTCGGGGCAACTTTAGTATCCATATACATTTATCATATAAAATAATTATTTCAATTACTGTCAATCTCCGAAAATAAGAGTATTTATATAATTAATGGTGTATTATCAAACATGCTCTGAAATACATCAGATGTCAACGGAGGATTATTTTGTTCTTCTTCAAAAGTTCGAGGAATAAACCTGTATTCTATTACAGGTGGAGGACATCTTACTTTAGATAATACTAGCCCCGTGAATATTAATAAAAAAGCAAATATTAATGCAAATATCAAAATCAAATTTCCAGGGTTAACTTGCATATTACTTATGAAATATAAATTAATTTTTATTTTATATTTGATAATTATTTTGCTTCTTCCATTTTTTTAAGGTCGAGGTCGGTTCTTTTTTTGATAGCAAGAGTTTCATCAAGTCTAGCAGACATTTCATTGATTTGGTCCTGGATAAATTGGGATCTTTCTTTAATAGATTCTAAAGTTTCTGGGATAATACCATTGTTTGATTCTCCGTTTATCATTTTTTTCCGTCTTTCTTCAAAATCTAATTCATTTTGATCCTTGTTCTTTTTATATTCTTTCATCATATTATTCATAGTTTCATTGCGATAAGTAACATCTACATCGTCCATTTTCATAACTTCTTCATTTGTATAAAGACCTCCCCATTTTCCTACTTCTGCAATAAATAAATTGAAATATTTATCAACGCTTTTAAGGGAATCAATTCTTCTCTGACAATCTTCGACGGTTTTATATGTCCCACGGACTTTAATCATTGGGATTCTTGCGCCTTTAGTTTCGTCTGGGAGCAAGTATGATAATACGAAATAATTCTGACCATTAATAGGAGAATCTTCGGTAAGATGATCTTCTACTGGAGTTTTTTTAGTTGATGTTGATGATGCCATTGTTAATTAAATATTGTTTTATTTCTTTAACTTGATTTTATTCTCAATTATCATAAAAAACTCGCAAGAAAATTTATTTTCTCTTATATATATAAAATGAAGATTACGAAAAAAAATGCTAAGTTTTTATTTGAAAAATATAAAATCAATAAAGATATTGTTTCGTTTGATGAATGGGTTTTCGGACTAAATGTGGAACTAGAACACGGTTCTGCTGCTCTTTATAACAGTAAAATAACTAACATTACAAACAATGATATTGATTTAACTGCAAAAATTGTCATTGCCCATCTTCTTGAAAATCCAAGATACTATTATTATCTCGAAAAAATGGAAAAAGAAATGGATAAAAAATTATCTAAAAAGAAAAAAATAAATATTTTCATAATTTAAAAAATTGAATAAAAAATTCAGTACATTTTAGGGAAGCAAAATGAGTGTATTGCCAAGAGAAATTTATGATAACATTTTATTATTTACTGATACAGATACGTGTATCAGAATGGATAATTTGTATTGTGTTAAAAAAATATACAAGCCTAACAATTGGACTACTTTTATTAGAACTAATAATTTAAAAGGTATGAAATATCTGCATTCTAATAAAGTTGGTTCTCCTACAATCTTCCATTCAGAATTAGCTATTAGACGTAATAAGATGGAACTGCTTAACTTTTTTATTGAAATTGGTAACACGGATGGAAACTTATTAGAATACGCTGTCGAATGTGGAAATTTAACTGCTGTTAAAATGCTAGTAGAAAATAATATAAAAATTGATGAATTTTCTGTAACTATTGCTATAGAAAAGAATTACTTTAAAATGTTCATATTTTTAGTATCTAAAGGCGCCCCGCTTATAGATTCTATGACTATTGCTTGCACCTTAAACAGGATAAAATTTGTTAAATTCCTTATTTCATTTGGAATTGAAGTTGAAGATTTTGACTTTGAAGAAGCTGTCCGAGGAGGCCATCTAGAACTTGTCAAATTTCTTGTAGAATCTTGCGGAATAAATGTTACTCCAGAAGCTCTTGAAGAAGCTGTCATGTCAGATTCGATTAAGATGGTAAAATATATATCTAAGCATAATAAAATATTTAACGAAGCTTTATTAGTGTCTATTCAATATAGTTCTCCAAATATATCTATTTTTCTTATTAATGAAGGAACACCTATTACATTAAATTGTATATTACAAGCTGTTGAGCGCGACTCTCTGGGCTTAATTAAATTGTTTATTGAAAAAGATAAGCAGATTTTTTTAGATAATATTGATGAAATCATAGATAATAGTTGGTCTTATGACATGATAAATTTAATAGAATTTACTCTTATTGATCGAAAATAGCTCGACTAGACTTCAAAAAAACCCAAAAAAAAGAAAAAACCCAAAAAAACCCAAAAAAACTTAAAAAACAACAAAACCCTAAACAAAAAGAAAAAAAGAAAAAACCCTAAACAAAAACTGTTTAGGGTTTTTTCATGTACTTAAAAAAATAAATATATATATATTACTATACATTAAAATAAGTAAATGGACTGTCTTGACCGGTCTTATCAGAACCTTGAAGTAATTGAGAATTTGCCTGAAGGTTTAACTAAATTTTATTGCGGCGGTAATCGAATTAAAGTAATCGAGAATTTACCTGAAAGTTTAACTGGTTTTGGTTGCTGGAACTGTCAAATCGAAGTAATCGAGAATTTGCCTGAAAGTTTAACTGAATTTCATTGCGGATATAATCGAATCGAAGTAATCGAGAATTTACCTGAAAGTTTAACTAATTTTAGGTGTAGATGTAATCAAATTAAAGTAATCGAGAATTTGCCTGAAGGTTTAACTAAGTTTGAGTGCGGCGGTAATCAAATTGAAGTAATCGAGAATTTGCCTGAAAAATTAACCGTATTTAATTGCGGTGGTAATCAAATTAAAGTAATCGAGAATTTGCCTGAAAGTTTAACTAAATTTTATTGCGGGTTTAATCAAATTAAAGTAATCGAGAATTTGCCTATAGGTTTAACTGAAATTGATTGCGCTGAGAATCAAATTGAAGTAATCGAGAATTTGCCTGAAGGTTTAACTGATTTTTGCTGTGGAGACAACCGAATCGAAGTAATCGAGAATTTACCCACAGGTTTAACTTATTTTGATTGCCATGGAAGTGATTTGACTTCAATAGACAAACTTCCTTTCAAGGAAATCAATTTTGAACTCGGAAGATACAGTTGTACCAAAAGAATTCAAATAAGAATAAAAAATAATTATTTAAGAAGAACTAAAGCAGCACGTAGAATTCAGAAAGGTCTATATAATTGGGTATTTTCAGCCGTGTGCAAGGACTCGACGTATGGTATCAATTTCAGAATCGGATTAAATTTACTCCAACGAGACGGTCTTGTTTCAAACTAAAAAACCCCTAAAAAAACTAAAAAACCCCTAAAAAAAACGTTTAGGGGTTTTTTCACGTACATATTTTTCTCGAGAAATTATTAGTAATTTTTTTCAATAGTATAGTATAAAATGGACACTGATAACTGTATTGATAGATTTGCTGTAATTTCTAAAATGTTTAAATATTTTGTTCTAGGACTTACAGTCGCAATTGTAGCACAAATTGTTAATCCAGCATCTACCATAGAAGACCTTCTTATTTTAGCATTTTCAGCGTCAATAATGTATAGTGCTTTAGAACTTGGAAAGTAAAATTCTTCGTCAAATACTTAAAAATATTTTAAGTTCCATTATCAATATGAAACTTAACAGTAATTCTACTATAACAGCCCAGCCTGAAGGGTTTTTATTAGATCTTAAAAAGCATCAATTAGCAATACTACACTCAGCAAAAGAAATTGAAAAAAAATTTGAAATAGGATTCTTACGAGATCGTGCTGGAGCAGGTAAAACAAATATAATTATTGCTTTAGTCTTAAATGATATAGAGAATAAAAAAAATACTCATACTATAGTGGTAGTTCCTCAAAATATTCATACTCAATGGGTCTCAGAAATAAAAAAAATGACAGGAACATCTATTTCCGTATCATCTTTGACAGATTACAATTCCGTATCATCTTTGATGTTCAACATGGAAGCACTCGAAGCTGATATTATAATCACTACAACACTGTATTATGAAAGTATATATAGTATTATAAAACAAAATGGATATACCATTAGAAGAACAGTTTATGATGAAATTGATAATATGAAAGACGTTATGAAAAATAAAGATTTTAAAGACAAAAATAATAACAAAGATAGTATTTTATTTGGAAAATACATCGAAGGAACTGGAAAATCTGGAATAACTTGGTATATTTCAGCAAGTATGGACAATCTCGAAGATGGTGAAAAAACTATCAATATCGGAGGAAACCGTCTTAATAAAGAAGTACTTGATAAGATTTCTTTAGAATGCGAGCCTGAATTTCTTGAAGCTTCAAATGAAGTTCTTGAAGAACCTGAAATCATTACCAAACTTTGCATTTCAGATATTGAAATTTTTACAGATTATCTTTCAGTAGACCAACTTGACGCATTAAATTCTATGAATTTTAAAAGTATTTCAGGCGGAGCACAGTTTAGAACCGCCTTATCAGAAAAAGATATTATAAATATAATAGTAGAAAATTATTTGATAAATATCAAAAGAATCAGGGAATCTATAACTTATAAAGAAAAGTTTAAAAATAAACCAGAAAAATTATTGGATGAAATAACGGCCGAAGTAAAAGAGTTAAATTTTTTTATAGAATTAGTATCGTTAATTTATTCTAAACTAGATTTAACTTATACTGAAAATGACACTGTAGATATTTTTTCTAAAAAATTAGAATCGGCATTATCTAATTCTAAAATGCTTACGAAGAACTTTATCCTTGAAAAAATTATCGAAGAATTATCTAAAACAGATAAAAAAATTTTAATTTTCTCTGATTACCAAGGCTCTTTTGATATAGCTAAGAAATTTCTTGACAAGTATTCTATTTCAAATAAGGAACTTCAGGGAGGAAATATTGCAAATATATCAGAAACTATAGAAAAATACAAGAATGGGGATATTCGTGCACTTCTTCTTGATTCCGAGTCTAATAGCAGGGGTATGAATTTAGAAAATACAGGAGTAGTCTTATTTTTACATCGGACTAAAGAGTACATGTATAATCAAATTACAGGAAGAGCTCAGAGACCAGGTAGAAAAGGGAATTTACAAATTATCACCATTCTAAATGAAAATGAAGTCATTTAAGTTTTTTCGATAAACTAAATTTTTTATAATATTTTGATATTATAAATGTTTTCATTCGCAAAAAAATATAAACAAATTATATTCGAAGACCCTGTAATCATTGAACCTATTAAATTTGTAGATGCATCTACAAATACTGATCCAGAAATTAAACTAGTAGACTATACTGTTCTTTTCGATGACTGTGTCAAAACAAAAACATCTGTTTTTAAATTGTATTTTTTAGATTTTATTACAAAAATACAAAAAGAATCATTCATTTACATAGTCATATGCTTCTTTCTTAAAAAATAAAAAAATTGATTTTTTATTTATATATAAGTTAAAAAAATAAATACATTAAGTATTATGACGTCTATCATTGAAATTTTCAACTCTAACACTTTTACTTCTTTTGAACAAGTAAAAACTTTTTTTGAAAGCGAGCCTTACTTTTTTGAAGTAAAGGAAACTGGTAATTTATTCATGTTATGCATGAGTGATCATTCTGACCTTTCTTTAAAAGCAGCCAGAGAAGCAACAGGTATTATTTTTGAAAAAAATACAAACAAGCTTGTTCATTATTCTTTTGCTAAAGCATATGAAGGGTTTACTTCAGATGATGTCTCTCCTACTTTTGATCAGGATTATTTTTATTCTGAAAATGTTCTCTCTACTGACAGCCTTGTCATCGATCACTACTTCGAAGGAAGTATAATCAAACTTTACTATTATGATGGTAAATGGAATATAGGAACATCGAGACATATTAATGGTAATCAAAACAGATGGAGCTCAAAAAGCTCTTTTGAAAAATTATTTAGCGAAGCTGTGATTAAAAGTTATAATTGTTCTTTTGCTGATTTTAAGAAAAGTCTTGACGCGGATTATGCGTATACTTTCTTATTCCAGCATCCTGATCACACGATGACTCTTAATGTTGCAACTGAAATGTGCTTTCCTCTTAACAGGGTAAAACTTGATAATCTTGAAGAAGGCAATGAAGAACAAGGAAATTTGACTACTTCTTATACTAAGGTCTCTGATATTGATACTACTAAATGCGGTATCAATGAAAATTATCTTGTTTATCATGTTGATAATCAAGGGAAAATTAAAAACAGAGTTAAACTATTAAGTTCCAAGTATCTCGAATTAAAAAAGAAAGTAGGAAATTATCCTAACTTAGGTCTTAGATATCTTGAAAATTTAAAAAATCTGGAAGATAAAATGTTTTTGCGAAGCCAGTATCCGCATTATTGTGGCTTATTTTCAGATATAGAAGGTTCATTCCATAAAACTTGTAAAAAGATCCATAGTTTTTATATTAAAATCAATATAAAAAAAGAAGAAAATGTTAAAGTTCCTGATAATTACGTCAGAACTATCAGGCAAATGCATGGTCAGTATCGTAGAACAAAACTCCCTATTCAACTTGAAGATGTGTCTGATAAATTATTAACACTCTCACCAAGAATTTTAGCTTCTATCATTGATTATATTTACTAAAAAATACAAAACCCAAAAAAAACTAAAAAATACAAAACCCAAAAAAAACTAAAAAATACAAAACCCAAAAAAAACTAAAAAAAACCCACTGTAAAAAATACGGTGGGTTTTTTTACGTACAGGAAAACCTAATGTAAAAAATAACATTATTCATGTTTTTCTCGTATATACTCGAGCGGGTCCTTCTTATTTGCCGCTACGATAAAAATTTCTTTAGAGCCTATACAGTTTTTTGCAACAAACTTGAAGTCTTCAAGCGATATTTTTTTCTTATCTATTATATACTGAGCGTAAACTTTTTCAAGTTCAATTTCATTATAAGAACAAATAAATATATAATCAAATTTAGTATATTCTTCAAGACAAACTTGAGACTGGACAAATAATGTATTAAATGAATTCAGAGTAGTATAAAAATCTTGAATTTGCCCCTTATTATAGATGATATCGTCAAATATTATATAAGAATCTGAGCCTTCTGAAAAACACTTATTCTTCATCAACGGGCTATATTTTTTAAACAATAGAATAGGGTCTATATCTAATTTTTGATATTTTTCTAGATCTGAAGAAATTATTGCTCCAATACTAATACAAGAATTTTCAATTATATCTAAAAAAATATTTATAACTTCATCCCTTGCGCTTTTTTCGCCAATTAGACAATATCTGTCCGGACATTTAATATCATATTTATCAAAATATTCTAAACAATATGTCTTATCCTCCATACTACTCTTACTTCAGAAAAAATGGTCTGCTTATTCTCGAAAGTTGAAGTTAAAAAGAAATTATTTATTGATAATAACAATGCAGCATATTACTCTTCTTATCAATCCTATTAAATCTTATTTCTTTACTATTTTAAGATCGTTCTTTAAAGAACTCCCTGACAATCAGTGTATATGTAAAAATAACACAGTTCTTGCCGTTCACTTATTAAGCTTGGTAGTCATAACTACAGTAATTATTTCTACCAGCAGTATTTTTAAGAAAATACGAGAAAATAACAGCTCTAATATTTTTGAAACAGATGTTTTTTGCCAGACTCCTAAATTATCTCCTTACGATATTCATTCTCTTCACAGTAGCAGTGATAATTCAAGTTCGAGCGGGCTTGAAAGCGAAGTAGATTTTGACAATATTCCACTAATGGAATAAAATTTAAAAAATATTTTATTTTTTAAATTTTAGTTATTTTGAAGATAAAGATAAATTCCTAATAATGCAATTAATACAGTAAACAAACATGATGTAATTATATTTAATTTAATAATATTGTTTACTGTTTGATCTCTTCGGAAATTAATTGATGGCAATACGTTGTTATCGTAATGATCGAAATTTATCAATGGAGCAACGATTACCTCGTCAATGTCAGAACCTGTAGAATATTCAGTTAAACATAATGGACATTTATATGTTTTTCTGTGTTTCTTTATCCATTTATTTATACATATTTCATGGAATGTGTGGTTGCATGGTAAATCTAAATTATCTCCAACAGCTGATGTCTCTAAGCATATTGAACAGGTTTCATCGTTCATTTGTAATTAATAGGATTTATTTTTTAAACCCAGAATCTACTTTTGATTTAACATTTTTAATCCTATTCTTTAAATCTGAATTTTCTCGATCAGCTCTTTTTTTACTACAAATTTTTACTTTAGTTTTAAGAGCAAATAAGTCATCCATTTCCTTTGCGGTCGTTTTTAAATAAAGACCTACATGTGAACCTAACTCTTTAATTATGGCTCTCATTTCCTCTTCTTCTTTTTTGGTACAAACTGGATAATCTATTTTTTCTGCTTTTGCTCTTGCTTCAGTTTCTGCTTTTGCTCTTGCTTCAGTTTCTGCTTTTGCTCTTGCTTCAGTTTCTGCTTTTGCTCTTGCTTCAGTTTCTGCTTTTACTCTTGCTTCAGTTTCTGCTTTTGCTCTTGCATCAGTTTCTGCTTTTGCTCTTGCATCTTTTGCTAATTCTATTTTAGGCTTTATAACCTTATCGTAAGCAACTGCCCCGGTTATACCTAACAACGCGAGAGCGGCAGCAGCTGCGAGTTTTCTCTTATGCTTTGAAAAAAATTTTTCATTTTTTATCTTATACGCTTTAGGCGGCGAATGGCTAGATTTTTCATCTTTTCCCATTTCTTTTCGTATACTATTACTGTAGAAAAAATTATTTCATACAAGTTGGATCATTTTCAATTGATACTTTACTCAAATTATCGTAAAAATTTTGAATATTTCGTTCTTTAATCTGTGATAACTTCAATAAAATAAGATCAGCTGAATCTAAAACGTCTCTAAATTTTATATATTTTTCATTTTTCTGAAGAATAAGATGAAATACCTCTACATTTTTTTTATTTTCTGGCAATTTAGAATGCGAATGATATCTTACAGCTCTTCCGATAACTTGATCGATTCTAGACTGGTTCCAGTGAGGTTCCAAAATTATAACAGTTCTTGTTTCTTTTAAGTTAAGACCTTCCGCTCCTGCACTGCTTATTAATATAACTTTGTTAATCCCTTTATTATATTTATTTACTTCCCTATCCTTATCTCCCTTGTTTAATTTTCCTGATACTTCACTTACATTTATTCCTTTACTTTTAAGAATTTTTTTGATGATGGTTATACCAGAATCTAACCAGTTAGAATATAATAAAACTTTTTTATCCTCGGAGATATCTTTGACGATTTTATCTACAGCCCAGTCTATTTTAGGAGAAACAATGTCTAATTTATTAACAGCTCTTCTGATACCATTATAAAAGACAGTAAGATTTTTAGCTCTGAGAAAATCTTCTGGAATATTTTCTTTTTCATTTTCTTGAATTTTAAGATATTTATCATAAAATGTTTTTGTCATCTTGATAAGTACAACATGATGTTTGATGCTTGGATAATTAGGATCAGTATCAAGATTAGTTTTCATATAAGAAACTTTACACCCGAGTAAATTACGATAAGCTTTTTCTTTTATTTTATTATTCAATGTGCTAAGAGCTTCTATTTTAGAACGCCCGATTCGTTCTCCTGTAAGGAGCGAAAGCTGATTAGCAAAATCTTCTGGATAATTCTTTACAGGCGTAGCTGACAACAGTATCACTTTCGGGGCTTCTTTAGCACATTCAAAAATCCATTTAAACCTGGAAGACCCTTGCCCATTAAGACCCTGTGATTCATCTACTATAAGAATAGTATCTCTACAAGTATTTTTACCTTTTTTTGCTTTTGACAAAAAAGTCCCATAACTATCAACTGAAATCTGATTTTTAAAATTTAATTTTAGATTTTTAATTTCACGAAGAAAATTACCAGTTAAACTAGCATTTGTAATAATTTGGACATGTCTTAAAGGAAAATTTTCCATGAGACACTTTGCTGAAGCAAGAGAAGTTATCGTATTATGAGTAACTGTGAAATTATCTATAAGATACCTATTATTTCCAGTTAGTGTAAATCCAAAATATTCACCGTAACCTACCAAAGTAACAGAAATTTTATATAACAGATTATCAATATGAGAAGTATTTTTTTTCCTAAAGGTGGTAACTGGAATTTTATGCAAATTCCCACCGTAAAGAACTACTTTTCCTGCAATATTTATATAAGCAGAAATACCAAGACTTCTTGCTAAAAAAATAGTATCTTTTTTTAGTTGATTATTTTTTATTGATAAAATATAAGACTTAGAATCACCAGTGTCTTCGCTTCCATCTATTATCCCGGCAAGAAGGTGTCCTCTTGAAGTTTTATTATTAAATTTGAAATTATTAGGAATCTTTATTTCAGTGATGTCTCCAGATAAAAAATTTGGAATTTTATTATTATTGGTAGCAATACATCTTCCAAGAAGATAAGGGTTAAAATTTAATTTTGATCCAGGAAAAGTTAATGGTACCTTGTAACCAAACAATTCATTTTTTAGTTCATCTGCTAACCTAAGATAACACAATACGGAAATTTCGATAATTTCTTCATTTATACTTTTAATATTATTAATAAAATCTTTTATATTTTTTTCAGCATCTATATTTTCTTCTACAGAATCAAAATATTTAAATTTTCTCATCTTTATTTCATTATTCGTTATCCAGTATACTGTAGAATATTCTCGTATTTTGTCCTGATGAACTAGTGGGAAATTTGGCCCTTTAAGACAAAGGATATGGTCTTTGTTTACAGTGTATTTTTCATTGTCACTATTAGTGACTGTATAAAGAGAATCGATCCCGCGGGAAAGTGATATAACAGACCTAGGTTTAGAATCATCTCCCATTAACTTGTCTCCTATAGTAATAAGTTGGACTTTTTTCGAACTGCAGTCACTCATCAATATCAGTTCGTCTCTTGCATGACACTTCCCAGAACCAACAGAATGAAATGCGAGAATTCCCTTAGAATCAGGTTTACTTATAAATTCTACAAGTTTTTTCTGATGTTTTTGTAAGACTATATTGTCATAATCCGTGCATTTTTTCAATTTACTCATAATATATAATATGAATATATAAAAATTTTTATTTTGTTTTTTGAAAAATATCTAGAAACACCATATGAATTAATTCATGTAAACAGATGGATCATATTTTACCGTCGTGGATTGTTTCCCTGCAGCAGCACTTGAAGACCCGCGTTTAAAAAGACCCCTGAATCCGGTATGTGCACGATTTCCCTGAATCATTGCTGCTTGACCAGCTCTAGATGCACCAGCTCTAATAGCATCTTGGTTTTTATGGGCGTAATATCCACCAGCACCGACGCCGACACCGACTGCGCCAGCTCCTAAAATTTTAGCAATAAGTCTTTTTCTTGCTACAATAGAAGCCAATAAAGCCTTTGCTTTAGCGGTGACAGCTGACTTTGTAGAAGTCTCAGATTTCACCGGAGTCTTAGTTTTCTTAGCAGAGACAGATTTCACCGGAGTCTTAGATTTCACCGGAGTTTTAGATTTTACCGGAGTTTTAGATTTTACCTTCTTATCGATTTGAACCATTATAATATATCGAAAGAAAAAAATATCCGTTAAAAATATAATAAATGAAAATAAAGGCGAAATTGACAAAAAAACAAATAATTACACTCATACCAAAAGTTTTTGGAACACCCAGATTTAAAAAATAACTTCAATATAAAATAATTTTTAAAAATTATTTTATATTGAATATTTAATGTATTCTAAAGATTTTAAAAATTTAGCCTTGAAACTGTATCAAAACCTTAAAAGTTTTAGAAAAGTGTCTAAGATAATAAATACAAGTCATTCTACTGTTTATAGATGGCTTACAACATCCATCAAACCAAGAAAAGAAATATATAAAAAACTTCAAAGACCAGACATAATCGATGCATTAATTTTATATATTTCTTCAAACCCTTTCTGTTCTATACAAGATGTAAAGAAGATGGTGTCAGAAAACTTCAAAATTAATGCATCAAACGAGTTGATCAGGCTTTGTATTTTGAAAAATAATTTTACAAAAAAAAGAGCAAGATACTTCTCAAAACCAAAAAACGACGAAGAAAAACTAGCGTCTTTTTTGAACCAAAGAAAAACATATGTTGACGAAGGAAGAAACTTTATTAGCATAGATGAAACGTCCTTTGGGAGAAATTATTTACCAGCTATAGGTTATGCTAAAAAAGGGGAAAGATTTTATGTCAAAAGACCATACCTATCAATAAAGACTTGTTCTGTTGTAGCAGCAGTGTCTATTAACAATCCTGTAGTGTTTTTTAAAAAACCAGGATCTTTCAATACTGATACCTATTGTGAATTTTTAGAAACTTTAGATTTACCACCAAAAACAGTTCTTTTAATGGATAATGTTAGATTCCATCATTCTCATAAGGTTAAACATCTTGTAACTTTAAGAAAATGGGATATACTTTATGTGCCTCCGTATAGTCCTATTTTTAACCCTATAGAAGGCGTGTTTTCTATAGTGAAAAGACATTATCAAAAAAACTTAAATATAAATGATGCTTTTTTAGCTGTCACTGATCAGCATATAGAAAGTTTTTTTAGGTATTCTTTTTCAGCAACATCCAGATTTTAATGTGTTAAATTGTAGTTAAAAAAATAAAACTTATATATAATAATAAGATGAGCGAGTCTGATCTCGAAGAACCACCTGATAATCCAGTATCTGAAGAAATACCTAAAAAGC
>Ga0208133_1000135_pt1 | contig 29177 bp, 15 predicted proteins | sample ColrivemetaGS535_FD_187595 | JGI IMG/M metagenome (GOLD analysis project Ga0208133, IMG submission 187595) | Estuarine microbial communities from the Columbia River estuary, USA - metaG S.535 (SPAdes) (version 2) | ecosystem: Environmental > Aquatic > Marine > Intertidal zone > Estuary | place... | reverse complement strand
TAAATTGTACCGATAGTGATGTTAATACACCTGGAGGTGACACACAAGCAGGGTCAAAAGATATTTTTACGACAGCGGCAATGGCTTGTAGAAGGGCGTACATATCGGCAATTGAATCTACCTTAAACGCTCCTAAATCTCCACCTGTTCCACAATATACCGAAGTTACGGTTGGTAACGTTGTGACAAAAACAGTTAAAGAAGAAGTAATTACTCAAGAAAGAAGACCGTTCGACAATGTTACTAAAAGAGTTTTAAGGTCTTTATTATCGGAGTGTGATTATTTTGAAACAATTAAGACTGAAACTCCAATGGTTTATGATAACCTTAAAGATAAGTTGAAATTTTTCCAACCAGCATTTCACTCAACAACCCCTGAAGGGTTAAATACAAGACTTACATTTTTACAACAATGTATGAGACCTGGTAATACAATACCTACGGTAAAACAAAACACACCTCAAAGTAAACCGACATTAGAATATAATAATGCAGTTAATACCGCATTTGGTGCACCACCTGTATTAATTTTAAGAATTGGGGATTTTTATAATACAAAAATTATTCCAACTTCATTGGCGTTAACATATGAACAATTGGATATTAATCCTGAAGGGATTGGAGTACAACCAATGATTGCCAATGTTACAATGGCATTCAATTTTATTGGTGGTAGTGGACTAAAAGAATCTGTGGATAAATTACAAAACGCTTTAACATTTAATTATTATGCGAATACGGAAATATACGATGATAGGTCTGATGTTACTGCAGATGAGGAATTCTTAAAAGTATTGGATAAAGAATTTTTGGCGTTAAATAATCCACCTGCACCACCTGCCGCTAATCAGGCAGAACCTAATGCTGGACAGGATAATAATGGAACGGTTGGAAAAATAACTAGTAATAATATTACCGCTAGCGGTGAAACAGGAACAATAAATTATTCTGAATTTATGGATAAAGTGGTTAAAGATACTCAGACATATTTTACCACTGTTGTTAACAAAACAAAAGAAACTGTTAGTCAATATAATAACGCTGTTCGTCAACAATGGATGTTACAACGTTCATATACTCAAGGTAATTTAGGTGTTGATACAACAATACCTGTTATCCTTTTTGGTAAACCTAGTGGTGTTGAAAAAAGATTTGATGAGATTTTTGGGGCGTTTGAAAAAAATATTAAAAATGATGATGACCCATTCATAGAATTTATAAGTGCCCCTATTAGAGATTTTTCTAAAAGATTAATTTCAACGGTACAAGACAATTATTTTAATTTTGTTAAAAATAAAAGAAGTGCGTTTCAAAATGCCATCTTTAAAATTATTCAGGATGTAACAACAGTTGAACAAAGTTATCTTCAAACAATGGGTAAAATAAATCTTATCACTTTTCCTGGAATCCCAACAACAGGAACTGATGGATTACAAGGTAGTACGGGTAATGCTAAAGTTTATGTTACATCAGGTACCACAAAAGTTTCAACATCATCAGTACCAACACCAACAGATACATTAATAGAATTAGTAAATGATGTTAAAAAAATACAACAAAATATTAAAGAGTTTAATCAAATAATTTGGACTCAGAATGAATTTGATTATGGAGGTGGTGGTGAAAAATATGTAGGTACTTTGGTTTTTGAAACAGCGGATAATGGTGTTTCAAAACAAATAACAGTTGAACAAGTTTTTGTACCTTTTAGTAAAAATTCATTATTTGATAAAACCGCATTCAAACAAGAATATATGATTTTATCAGATGATATACTTGATGATAAAAAATATCAAACATTTAAAACAGCAATAATTGGTGATATTATTGGTAATAAATCAATCATTGGTAAAGGGTCCGATAACATTGACGCAGTATTTGACGCGTATTGGATAAATGTTGCAAAGCCTGTTTTCTTAGGAGAGAATAATATTACTAAATCTTTTATTGAAAATATGGAAAAAACAAAATTAAAAAACTTTATAGTTTATACACCATTCACTACCAAAACAAGAGAATTTACTTATACTATTGAAAATACTGCGGTAGACGATGTTGTAAAATCGCAAAAGAATATGATTAAAGGTTTAGGGGCGACAACAAACCAAAACACAAATAAAAACACTTGGGATGATACCAACGGGAATTCAACAGGTGCTTACATTTCTAAAGCAAAATTAAACTAATGGCATTTCAATATTGGAACAGATATAGTGATTTTTTAATTAACGGAGAACAAACTGTAGTTCCGTTTGTGCCAATTGCTCAAAAATCAACTGACAAAGCATATATCTATAAAGTTGCTCGAAGTAGATTAGATAAAGTATCACAAGAGTATTATAACTCACCATACTTTAGTTGGTTGATACTTCAAGCTAATCCACAATTTGGAGGTCTTGAAAATAACATATATGATGGTGCTATATTGATAATTCCTTTTCCATTACTACCTTCATTACAGGATTATAAGGCAGCATTAGAAAATCATTTTTATTATTATGGTAGGTAATTTAGGACCGGACAACAGCGGAAACATATATGTTGAATTTGACTATAATAACTTAATAGTCGTTGATCCAAACAAAACAACTAAAGATGGACAAATTTCTGAGAGGTTAGTTGACCACGAAAATCTTGTTATGTATGCAAATTTAGAGGCGGAAGTACTTCCAAGGACTAAACTTGCGGTGGGTATAAGTCCTGAAGATAGTGGGTTAAGAACAATTTCTGTTGCAAAAATGAACTTTTTAAAACCAGGTAAAAATGATTATCTTGGAACAGGGTATTATGACGAACTAACAGGGCAAAATGTTACAAAATTTGATGGGACTAACCAACCACAACAAGTAGGCGTAATACCTAAAAATGGTGAAAAACCGTATTATGTTAATACAGTTTCAAATGAAACAAATGTAATGGATAATGGGTTATTAGGTATTACCCAAATACACGTTACAACAAATACATCGTTCATACCATCTGTAACTATGGAGTTAGAAGATGTCCAAGGGAAAGCATTATTTCAATTAGGTAATAACTCACCATATTCAGCATTTTTTAATTTACCATACCCACCATTTTATTTAACCCTAAAAGGTTATTATGGACAGGCAATCAGATACCAATTAAACTTAGAAAAATTTAATGCTAGATTTAATTCGGTAAGTGGTAATTACCAAGTTTCACTGACTTTTAAAGGATATAAGTTTAATATATTAAATGAGATTGCAATGGGTCATCTTTTGGCGACACCACACATGTTTTCTCAAAGTTTTAGTATAGGTCAAACACCTGTTGGCCCACAACAAACAAATAAATCTGCTGAGTCACAATCTAAAACTCAAGCGGCTAAGGCATTTAATAATGTTAATAGTCCTGATGCGATTGTAACTGAATTAATTGCGGAAAGAGGATATCAAAAAATTGTTGAGGTTTATAGTGAATATAAATCAAAAGGATTAATCTCAAAAGATTTACCTGAATTAACTGTTGTTCAGTTAATGTCTAAATTAGAACAATTTGAGACATTAATTATGGCCTCCTTTGATAAAACTGAAGTTGCTTCATTAACTAATATTAGAAATTATAAAGGAATATTAACTCAATATTTTGGAAGTGTTAGAGGTTCCACGGGTTCTTGGTTTAATACTTATTTAAACCCAAATCCAATAATTTTAAAAGGTGGAGATAAAACTTATGTTTTTAAAAATAGTGACCCTGGTCAGCAAGCCACCTATATTTCATTATTAGAAAGTAATATTAAAAAATTTAATGAAGGGTTAGCCGGAAATCCAACATTAGGTACTCAAGGCACCGCACCAATACCTAATCCAATTAAACTTGACATGATTAAAATTGCACCACCATCAGACACTAATATTGATTGGGTAGCAACAACCACGGCACAAACAGGAAATCCTAAACCAAGTCAAGAAGTTATTGACTCCGTAACAAAACAATATGAACCATTATTTACTCCAATTTTTAATGAAATAATTGTTAATGATAAAAAACAACGTACACAAATTAAACCATCATTTTTTGTATTTGAAGGTAATGGTAGATTTGATTTAACAATATCATCTTTAGAGACACAAGCAAATAAAAAATTGTCTGAATATGAAACAAAAATTACTGCGGAATTATTAAGAAAAATTGAAGATAAAGACGCGGGTATTGGATTTAAACCAACAGTAAGAAATATTGTTGCGGTTATTATGGCTTCGGCAGAAGCGTTTATCAGGTTAATGGATGAGACACATACCAATGCTTGGAATGTAAGATATGACCCTGTTAGAAAAAAAGCGATTTTAGATAACCCCTCATCGGCACCTAGTTCTGAAACAAGAGACCACGTAGTACAAACACAAGGTTCGTTATTAGGTAATACCGCGGCTGAGAATTCTCAAATTCCAGTATACCCATGGCCACAATTTTTTGTGGAAACTCCTGATGATAAAAAAGGGAGATTTCAATTAAAATATATTGCAGACCCATCTGTTGTTGATTTAACAGGTGGAGCTGATTATTCAAAATGGCCTGAAGTTCAGTTTGTTGAAGAGTATATGAAAGGACTTACCCAAAAATTTCAAACACCAATAGCACCTCCACCATTAGAAACAGACCGAGAAACTAATATTATTAATATTAACGCAATTGAATTTCCTTCAACAGGAATTGCTTATTCTAATAAAGAAGAAGTTAAATTTTTCTATGAGATATGGGAAAGACAATTTTTAACGTCTCACTATTCAGGGTTTGTTAGAGCCAACGCTAATCAAATACAAGATTTAATTAAACTTAATGTTGAGGCTGAGATTAGTAATGTTAAAAATGGTTTAGGTTTAAGTTCTCCTTATATTACTTTTAAATTAAAAAATTATGGATTAAATGCTGCTAACTACCCGGAGTTGTTAAAGACTATCTCAAATATGGGAACAGGAAGAGCTTACCAAGATTATGTTAGAGATTTCTTTGTTACACCATATCTTAGGACTATAACAGAAGATTCTTTTAGTATATTAAATGTTGAGGATATTGGTAAAATCCCACAGACAAGTACAAAATCGGAAGGACTTAAAAAGTTAATAGATAATGCCCCTAATGACCCTTTGATTGTTGATACAATACCTTATACCGACCAAACATGGTGTACAAACAATTTAAATCAAGGTGTAAGTTCTACAGGTAATCAAGTATACGGAACCAAGAAAAGTTTAATGATATTTGAACCAAGAAAAATTATTGCAAATTTTAATGATGTTTTTAATTATAAAATTAATAGACCTGTTACAAACTTTTCATATTTAACTGGTTTAAATCCTACAGCTGTGGCGATTTCATCTATAATATTTAATGGTGTAATACCTGGTTTATCTAATTTTTATGAGACAAGGGCAACTGTTAATTTTATACCTACCGAAGGGTTTGTTTATGGTTCGACACCTACAGGATACTTAAGTCCAAGAACAACAACATCTATGTTGAATACTCCGTATTTTGTTAATGCAATCCAAAATGGGGTTGATAATTCAAGAGTTTCAGGTAACACCTATCCATATACTCAAGCGGCGTATTTATTTATTAATTCATTACCATTAGCGACGTTAAGAGAAAAATATAAAACAATATCAGATGATGATGTGGTGACTGAATTAGATTACATATCATCTTGTTTTAAAAAGTTTGGAGCGATACATAAAATACCATATGCTTGGATAATAAAATATGGTTCAATATGGTATAGATACAAAACATATAAACAAACAGGTATTGATATATTGGCAACCGCTTGGAAAAATTTTGATTATTCTAAAAACTATAATCCAATAACACCTGTAACAACGGGCACCACAACAGGTACAACTTCGGCAGGGGCAATAATATCTGGAATTACAACTGGTACGTCAGTACAATATAGTTTTAAATACAATGGAGTTAATCGAAATGTTGTTTTACAAAGTGAAACACCAATAAGTGTTGATATGCAAGTTGGATTTTATCCAAAATTAATTAACGATTTTAATTTCTTTTATAATGGATATGATTTGTATACGGGTTATACAAATAGTGAGATACAACAAAGTGTTAATGATGGACTAAAAATGTATAATTTTACAAGTTCAAATATTAATAATGGTACTCAAAATGGTAAAAATTTAAGACTAATAACATGGTCTGTAATGTTACCAAATAATGTACCACAAGATGATGAAGATTGTGACCCTACAAACAACACTAAAGGTACCACTTATTATGTAGTTCCATCATTTGGAACAACATTAAATCAAACTGTTGGTACTTGTATGACGGGTGAAACAACATCACCAGGAACTAAAGTTAATCTTACAAATAACAGTAGTGTCTATAATGGTTCTGTTAGATGTTTATGGCCGGCAACTAATTTTGGTTATTTTGATAATAATCAAATATCATACCCACAACCTGATTCTTACATTAATAATATAACAACAGGAAGTGAACAATCACCGGTACAGTTTTTAACGTATATGAATTATTCAAAGATTGAAGAAATATTTTCTGTTTTTGATAAAAAAATATTAGACTCTTTTGAACAAGAATTTTTGAATTTTAGTAAACCTGACACAGATATTGATTTTAGTAAAGAGGCGGTTACTTATAACCAAAGTCCTATTAATCTTAATTCTGAGTTTAGAAATTTTCAATCATTATTTAAATCTTTGATGGAAGTTCCTGCTAAAAAAACAGACGAATTAGAGACAGATTATTTTGGTGGGGTTATTATTAAACAATTTGACGTATTTCAAAATAACATTACTAATTTCATGCAATATGATGTTCTTATTAGATATGGTAATCCGTCAAATTATAATCGAAGAATTCTTAATTCTTATTTATCATTATATGGTCCAATTGAAGTCGCCGACCCAATAACATTTAATCCATATATTAAAAATAGTTTACCAACCAGTGTTGGTGGAATAACTTTACAACAATCACGAATTAATAACCCAACGGCATGGTTTGAATTAGAAACACAAGTTGGATTTTCAACAATTGAAAATATTGTTTATAGTTCTAATGGTTCATATATTACCGATTTTTTTGTTGATAATAATATAGAGTTTACATCACAAAATGTAATATTATTGGCACCAATAATTAAAATGTATGCAACTCAAAAATTAAAATCTCCAACAATAACAGATGCGCAATTTAAAAATCAATTAAATAAATATTTGGACTTAGAGTCTACTTTACAGGGTAATTTTTTAAATGGTTTATTATCTGGATTAAATGCTATATTACCTAATCAACAACAATTACCTGAAAGAGCGGTACAAAGTGTTATAAGTGGAGACCAAAGTAAAGTTGAAAATTATGAAGTTTTTAAATCATTAAATGACAAATGGATATCTGGTGGTGATTATACTACTAAAACTTTGTTTGAAGATATAATGTTTTTAGATAGAGCTTCAAGAAATATTGGAGATACTATTCTAGTAGATATCTTTGATTTAAAATATATGTTTGGTGTTGGTGGAAAACCTGGTGAATATTCGTTAAATCAAGCGATGAGCGTTTACACGTTTATTAGTGGTATCCTTATTAAGAATAATTTTAATGTAATGAACTTGCCAGCATATGTTAATTTTTATAACGTACAAGACGCTGATGGAGTTAAAACTCCATTAGGTAGTGGTGGTTCATTGGCCTTTGCAGATAGTTTATGGGGAACTTTTTTGGATGTTGATTATAGAAAATCAGGTCCTAAAATGGTTTGTTTTTATGCTGGTAAACCATCACAATATTTAGATTTACCTAAAGGTAATTTTAAATATAGAGATGACGCATTTGAAATGAGAAGGGCTTCTGAAAATCCTTTACTTGAAAATCAACAAGGTAAAACAGATTGGGCGGTATCTAACAAGTGTGTTGGATTTACCGTAGACATTGGTATTAGAAATCAAAATATTTTTTATTCATTCAGTGTATCTCAAGACAATGGTGTTGCAACATCAGAATCAATTAATACTCAATTGAATATGGTTGACCAAGCGTCAGGTAGACAATCGGCAACTCAAAATGTTAGTTTATACAATCTTTATAAAAATAGAAGTTATAAATGTACGGTTAATTCATTAGGAAATGCTTTAATACAACCTACAATGTATTTCAATCTTAGACATGTTCCAATGTTTAATGGTCCTTATATGATTCAATCAGTAGAACATACAATTCAGTCAGGTAATTTTCAAACACAATTTACAGGGATTAGACAAGGTGTGTTTGATTTACCAGCAATTGATAGTTTCTTACAAAGTATTAATCAAAATCTTTTAACTAAACTTGAAGAAATTTTAAAAATTAATAAAGATAGTGTTACTATTAGTGGTACAACAAATACGATTAAGAGTACTCAAGTACCACAAAAGGCGGATAATACTTTAGATACAACAAATGCTTGTGCTTCTAATCTTAATAGTTCATTTGCTGCTGGATACCAAAGTGTTACAGGTACATTAACAAAAATAACACCAAAAACATTTGCTGACGCAATAATTAAAGTTGCACCAAACAATAAAGAACTTCAAAATATTATTTACTGTTTATCATATATTAGAACATTCCAAGTCGACTCATTTAATGGATGGAACAATAACTTGGCATTAATTTCATTAACTACGGATTGGGGTGGACAAAATACGTTAATATCAAGAAACTATAGTTGTGTAAAAGTTACGACAAACCCATCATCAAGTTCTTCCCAACCAATTACACATTTTGACACAATTGAATCTTATATTAGATTTATGATTGGAAGATTATCGCCAAGAGTTGACCAAATATTGGAGATGGGATTAGCCAAATGGTATGTTTGTCATTGGCCAACAGATAATGTTTCGGAAGATTATTATGATTCACATATTAACGAATTTAAACAAACTAAAGATACATTATATGAAGCTTTAAATTCTGCGGTTAAAGTTGGATTATCAAGTATTGCTAATTCTAAAGACCTTAAATTAACAATTAAAAAGACAGAGGAAAAAGGAAACAGCCCTGGCGTTACACCAACACCAACACCACTTCCATTGTTGGCGGGTAAAACTTGCCCTCCACCAGTGTATAATACTATCGCTCCATTATCGGGATATACAGGAACGGTTCTTCAAGTTAATGGTAGAAATTTAATAACAACTAAAGAAGTTAAAATTGCTAATGTATTAGTACCATTTAGTAGTGTTACCGTTGTTAATGATACTTTAATAAGATTTGTAGTACCTAAAATATTCACAGGTGAGGTTAACATTTACACCCAAATTGGTATTACAACAGATTATGGTTCATTCTCAGGAGGAACTTTATTTAACTATAACCCATCATTAAGTGGAACATCTATGACATCACCGGGTTCAATTACAAATCCTGAGGCGGCAAATACTCCTGTAGCAAGTACTACGGCAACAACTGCGACAACAACAACAAATGTGACTAATGTTGCGCCGGGGGTAAATACAAATCCTCAAAATACAGGTCCAAAAACATTAATTATTGTTACTGATTCTAAAGATGCACGAGGTAGTACCACACAATTAACTGTTAGGGTAAATCCTGAAGCAGGTGCTTGGAAAATAGATACTCAAACTGATTATTCATATCAAATTGTGGATATTGTACCAGGAGCAAATAACAAATACATTGAAGATAGAATTGAAACTGGTTATAGACAACCTTTTAATGGATATGTTTCTGCTGACCAACAAGAATTTTCAATTTCAAAAGAACAAATGATTAAGGTTGTAGGTGTTGATGATTTAGATGAAAAAAATATTAGAGCTTATACTCAAATTGAATTATATGTAAGACCTGATGATAAAGTTAAAAATCCAAACGATGTAATTTTAAATTATAATTTTAATATATTCCAAACAGATATTAAAGAGGGTGACCCTGTGGTTGCAACACCACCACCACCACCTGTAACAACTAGTGGTACTACTTTTCCAGAAAAACAATTGTCAATAACTTTAGTTGGTGAAAGTCCTAATATCCAAGGAATGGGGTTAGAATATTTTAATATTAAAAAACCTGCCGGTGGATACATTACATTTAAATTTAACTCTCCTGAATTTAACAATAATTGGTATACTGATAAAGATATTATTAACACTAATAATCAAATAGCACCATATTCTGCAGTATTAAATACTAATAGTCAAACATATGAATACACTGTTAATAGTTTAGGTGTGTTTAGATTAAAAATTGGATATAGACCTTACGGATTTACATCTCCAGTGGGTGGTCAAGTATTAACACAATACGCTTACAGTCCACCTTTCACTTTATAACATAACAACATATTTATAATAAAAACAATTTTATGAACATAAAATCAGCATTAGACAACTATCTTGGGAAATCAACAAGAGTTTCTCAAACAGATAACGGTGACGGAACACAACAAGTTTGTGATTTAGACACAGGAGATTGTTATACAATCAGAGAAAGAGATGGTCTTATTGAGAGAGCGGGACATCAAACAACAATTAACAGAAAAGTTAGAGTTGAGACAGCGGGAGGAATTAAACAATTATTAAACGGATAATACCATGGTAGATAAAAAAATATTAAGTGAAATTCAGAGATATAGAAGTATTAATCAATACATTACAGAACAGGCTGCGGATGCAGCACCACTACCTCCTGAAGATTTAGGTCCATTGGCACCTGCACCTGGAGATGTAGGAGCGGGAGTGCCACCACCACCTGCAGAGGCGGGAGCGGTTCCACCACCAGCACCAGAAGGAGGTCCAATTGATATCGCAAATGACCCTGATATTGAAAAACTTGACGATGAAGGAAATCCTGATGAAAGTTCTGACACAGGAAGTGAAGATTCTGAAGAACTTGATATTACGGAGTTAGTAGATTCTCAAAAAAATATTGAAACAAAACAAGAAGAATATTTTAATAATTTATTTGGTCAATTGGATAATTTACAATCAAGACTTGGAGAGATGGACAATATAATGAACAAATTAAATAGTCTTGAGGCTAAGATTGAAAAGTATAGAGAAAAAACACCTCAAGAAAAATTAGAATTAAGAACATATGATTCATATCCATTTAATCAAAAACTTTCACAATTTTTTGACGATAAATCTGAAGAGATGGAAAAGACAGGAAAAAATGATTATGTTTTAACAACAGATGATGTTACAGACATTAATTCATCCGACATTAAAAGTTCTTTTCAACCAGGAGGAATACCAAGTAACGATAATTACAAAACATCGTTTAGATAAAATAAAGGTGTCGAGAGACACCTTTTTCATTTGACTAAAGTCACATTATAACCTATATTTATATCAGATAGATAATCACTTAAAATTAAAAAAACATGAGTTCATTAGACGCCGTATTGGCACAGTACGAAAAATCACAACAATCTGCGGGCGGAGCCCAAAGTAAAATGTCGCAAGACGAAAGAATGAAAAAGTATTTCGCTTTAATCTTATTAGATAAAGAGAAATCAGGACAGAGAAGAGTAAGAATTCTTCCTACTACAGACGGTTCTTCACCGTTCAAAGAAGCATGGTACCACGAAATCCAAGTTGGTGGTCAATGGCAAAAATTCTACGACCCAGGAAAAAACGACAACGAACGTTCACCATTGAATGAGGTTTACGAAGAATTAATTGCTACAGGTAAAGAGTCTGACAAACAATTAGCGGCTCAATATCGTTCTCGTAAATTCTATATCGTAAAAGTTATTGATAGAGATAAGGAAGAAGACGGACCAAAATTTTGGAGATTCAAACATAACTACAAAAATGATGGTATTTTAGACAAAATCATTCCGATTTGGAGAAATAAAGGTGATATTACTGACTCCGAAAAAGGTCGTGATTTAATCATTGAATTAAACAAATCAAAAGCACCAAATGGTAAAGAATATACCGCTGTATCTACAATTATGTATGATGACCCAGCACCTGTTCACGAAGATAAGGTACAAGCAAAAGCTTGGATTGAAGATGAGTTGACTTGGTTAGATGTATATTCTAAAAAACCTGTAGAATATCTTGAGGCAATTTCTCGTGGAGAAACTCCAAAATGGGATTCAGAAAAAGGTGGATACGTTTACGGAGATAGTTCTGTTGAAACAGAATCTTTCGGTGGTAGTAAACCAAAAGACACACCTATTGTTGACCCACAAGCAAATGATGAGGTTGATGAAGACCTTCCATTCTAAAATAAAACAAACATCATGTATGGTATCTTGTATGGTACCATACATGTTAATTTTATCATATGACATTTAAAGAAGAAATTGACCTACAATTAAGGGATAATAAAATGTTGTCTTATGAAATATTAAGTCAACTAAAAGATAAAGGATACTTTTCAGGTAGAGCTAAACAAATTGGTGAAACAGTTTTGTTTGCTATGTTGAAAGAAGAATCAGAAGATGGGGAATTAGGTCTTAGATTAATAACCCTTCATGAAGAAGAAATTGGTATTCTTTATGAAGAAGACAGTAGTTTCTATAATAGAAATAAAACAAACAAATTACCTAACATTAAAAGAATAGAAAATGGCAATCAAGAAAACTGATTTTAAGTCTATTAAAGACAAATTCTCAACATCGGCAAAATATAAACCTCAAAGGTTTTTCGATTTAGGTCCTGATTTTTTGGATGCGGTTGGATTACCTGGACCGGCTATTGGACATTTAAATATGTTCTTAGGTCACTCAGATACTGGTAAAACAACTGCGTTAGTTAAAACAGCGGTTGATGCTCAGAAAAAAGGTATTCTTCCTGTGTTTATTATTACAGAGCAAAAGTGGTCGTTTGAACATGCAAAACTTATGGGATTTGACTGTGAGGAAGTTGTTGATGAAGAGACAGGTGAACTTGATTGGGATGGATTTTATATTTTCAATAATAATTTTAGTTATATTGAACAAATAACAGACTATATTAATAATTTGTTAGATGAGCAAGAAAAAGGTAATTTAGATTACAGTTTATGTTTTATGTGGGATTCAGTTGGTTCTGTTCCTTGTAAAATGACTTTTGAAGGTAAGGGTGGAAAACAACACAACGCTTCAACATTGGCGGATAAGATTGGTATGGGTATTAATCAAAGAATTTCAGGGTCTCGTAAGGCGGATTCTAAATATGAAAATACTTTAATTATTGTAAATCAACCTTGGGTTGAGTTACCTGATAATCCATTTGGACAACCAAAAATTAAAGCTAAAGGTGGAGAGGCAATTTGGTTAAACTCGTCATTAGTTTTCTTATTTGGAAATCAAAAAGGTGCGGGTACAACTAAAATTACTGCAACGAAAGATAAAAGAACTATTAAGTTTGCATCAAGAACTAAAGTATCTGTAATGAAAAATCACATTAATGGTTTAGGTTATGATGATGGAAAAATTATTGTAACCCCTCACGGATTTATTGCCGGTAAAGACAGTGCAGAAGAAAAAACAAATATTGAAAAATACAAAAAAGAATACGCAGAATATTGGAAAGATATCATCGGAACTGACGGTGACTTTGACCTAAAAGAAGAAAAAGAAGTCGACTAGTAATTTAAATCACAACCCTTATTAAAACATTAATAATAGATGGGTCCAACTTAATGAAGATTGGATTTCATGGAGTAAAAGACCTCTATAGTGACGGAAGTCACTTGGGGGCTATTTACCACTTTATCAATACAATTCGAAAATTCCTTGAAGAACATAACTATGATAAAGTTGTTGTTTTTTGGGATGCCGAATACAGTTCATCCACTCGGAAAGAACTATATCCACAATATAAAGGAAAAAGAAAGAATGATATGAACGAGTATAAACTTGAATCATATCTTGAACAAAATGCCCGTGTTAAAAAATATCTTGAAGAAGTTTTTATAAGACAAGTTGAGATGATTCATAATGAGGCCGATGATTTAATTGCTTTTTATTGTCAAATTGCAATCGATGAAGACATCACTATTTTTTCTTCAGATAAAGACCTCACACAGCTTATCTCGGATAAAGTATCCGTTTACTCACCAAACTTAAAAAAATACTTTAAACAAGGTGATATGGTTATCATTAATAAAGTTGAGATACCACATTACAATGTATTAACTTGTAAAATTTTTGCAGGAGACAACTCAGATAATATTGATGGTATTGAAGGTTTAGGGGAAAAAACTTTGGTTAAGTTATTTCCTGACATTCAAAAAATGCCCGTTAATATGGACACTTTATTAGAAATTGCTCGAAATAACGAGCAAAAGAAAAAACCTAAATCATTGGAGAATATTTTGATTGGTAAAACAAAAAATGGTATACTTGGAGAAGAGTTCTATAAGATGAATAAAAAGATTGTAGACCTTGGAATACCACTTATTACCGACGAGGGTAAAGAACTCGTTAAACAAATCTACACTGATACCATCGACCCCTCGGATAGAGGATACAAAAACTTAATGAGACTTATGATGGAAGATGGTCTCTTTAAGTATCTTCCCAAGAATGATGAGGCTTGGGTAAACTTCCTTCGACCATTTATGAAATTAACAAGAAAAGAAAAAAGAAACACAAACAAAAATTAAACAAACATGAGAGAACAAGACAGTACAAAAATGGAATTCCTTTTGACCCTGAATGAAAACATCGTAGTTCAAAGATTTTTTAATGTTAGAGGGTATAACCCAAAGGCAAAAAACTCTGTTGATTTATACGATTTTATTTTAAATTTGAAAGATGAACTTCAACACGCTTTGACAATGAAAACGGTGATTTACATGATGGACAATAAAGAATCAATTGTTCATGACCAATCAATTATGAACACATCTTATACAGATGGTCCTGAAGATTTTAACATTTATGTTAAACTTGGGGAACAGACAATTTGTCATAGAGTTTTTGATGGAAAATTTTATCCTCCGAAAGTTCGTTATACAGTCGATGTACGACCACTTTTAAAAGAGGTACTTCGTGAATTAACTGACATTTTTTCAAATCCTAAATTAAGTTACAATTATTTGGAATTTGAACTAAGTAGGTAGCTATTTAATTAATACACAGTTAAACATTAAAACAATTTATGAACAAAAATTTTGATTATTTAGGGAACACATTTCAACTACAATTACTAAATCAAATAGTAGTAGATAAAGATTTTTCATCGTCTATTATGGATGTAATTGAGTCGTCGTACTTCGACAATAAATACTTTAAAATCATTTTACAAATGATTAAAGAGTATTACATAAAGTACCAATCTACTCCTAATTTCGAAACTCTTGACCAAATTGTTAAATCCGAAATTACACAAGAAATAGTTGCAAAAGTGGTCTTAGATACCCTAAAACAAGTAAGTGATGCTCCATTTGAGGGTACTATGTTTGTTCAGGAAAAGGCGTTAAAGTTCTGTAAACAACAAGAACTTCAAAAGGCGATGGACAGAGCTCAAAAAATTATTACAGAAGGTGATTTTGAGTCTTATGATAAAGTAGAAGGATTAGTAAGAAATGCGTTACAAGTCGGTGAAATTGAAAAAGGGCAGACAGACATCTTTGATAACTTAGATACCGTATTAGATGAAGATTATAGACACCCAATTCCTATGGGAATTGCAGGTATTGATAGACTACTTAAGGGTGGTTTAGCTAAAGGTGAAATTGGTGTTATCTTAGCTCCAACAGGGGTTGGTAAGACAACAATTTTAACCAAAATTGCAAACACTGCGTTTAATTTAGGATACAATGTCCTTCAAATATTTTTTGAAGACAACCCTAAAATTATTCAAAGAAAACACTTCACACTTTGGACAGGAATTGAGCCTGATAATTTGGTTAAAAATAAAGAAGAGGTGATGTCTAAAATAACTGAAATTAAAGAGACTATGAAAAATGAGTTAATTTTGAAAAAATTAGCTTCTGACACTATGACTATGAATCAAATCAAAAATCAAGTTAGAAAAATTATTGCCGATGGCACAAAGATTGATTTAATTATGTTAGATTATATCGATTGTATATTACCTGAATCATCAAGTAAAGACGAATGGAAAGCGGAAGGTTCTGTAATGAGAGGGTTTGAAGCAATGTGTCATGAACTAGATTTAGTGGGATGGACCGCAACACAAGGTAATAGGTCTTCAATTTCAGCTGAAGTAGTGACGACCGACCAAATGGGTGGGTCAATTAAAAAGGCTCAGGTTGGTCACGTAATTATCTCTATCGCTAAGACCCTACAACAAAAAGAAATGAATTTAGCAACAATCGCAATAACAAAATCTCGTCTTGGTAAAGACGGTGTAGTTTTTGAAAATTGTAAATTTAATAATGAGTTGTTAGAAATTGATACTGAAAGTTCAGTGACATTCTTAGGGTTTGGAGAACAACAAGAGGAAAGAAAAAGAGATAGGGTTAAAGAGTTAATGGAAAAAAGAAAACAAAAAGAAGAACAACAAAAACAAAATTAAAAAAATGAAAGAAAAAATATTAGAACCAAATAATGACAGATTCGTTATCTTCCCTATTGAACATAATGATATATGGGAATTTTACAAACAACATCAAGCCGCTTTTTGGACTGCGGAAGAAGTAGATTTATCTAATGATATTAGAGATTGGGAAAACCTATCAGATAATGAAAGATTTTTCCTTAAAAATGTATTAGCGTTCTTTGCAGCGTCTGATGGTATTGTAAATGAAAACTTGGCTGAGAATTTCTTAAAAGAGGTTCAATATGCTGAAGCGAAGTTTTTTTACGGATTTCAAATTATGATGGAAAACATTCACTCGTTAATGTATTCATTATTGATTGACACTTATGTTTCTGATGAAACAGAAAAAGACGAATGTTTCCACGCGATAGATAGATTACCAGCGGTTCAAAAGAAAGCTAAATGGGCTCTTGATTGGATTGAGAACTCCTCTTTCCAAGAAAGATTAGTAGCATTCGCTGCGGTTGAAGGTATTTTCTTCTCCGGTTCGTTCTGTTCTATCTTTTGGATGAAATCAAGAGGAATTATGCAAGGATTATGTAACGCTAACTCATTAATCTTTAAAGATGAGAACTTACATTGTGATTTTGCAATTCATTTGATTAACAATCATGTTGAAAATAAACCAACGGAGAAAAGAATTAAAGAAATTTTACTATCTGCATTAGAGATTGAAAAAGAATTTATTACCGAATCATTACCTGTGTCTTTAATTGGTATGAACTCAAATTTAATGAAACAATACCTTGAATTTGTTACTGATGGTTTATTAGTTAAGTTTGGATGTAAAAAACATTTTAATGTTGAACAACCATTTAAGTTTATGGAACAGATTGCTGTTGAAACAAAAGGAAACTTCTTTGAATCAAGAACAATGGAGTATCAAAAGGCCAAGTTAGGTGAGTCATTAACATTTACAGACGATTTTTAATATGATGTCACTAAAGATAAGAAAAAGAGGGGGAGATGAAGTTTCGTTTAACCCTCAAAAAATTTACAATAGAGTTAAACGTGCTGCGAGAGGATTGACTGTTAATGCTGACGAGGTATTCATTAAAGTGATTACTTCAGTTCCAACTGAAGGTGTTATTACAACTAAAGAATTGGATAAATTGGTTTACGAGATTGCAGCAGCTTACACTGGTAGTCATCACGATTACTCAAGACTAGCGTCATCTGTGGCTATTTCAGCATACCATAAAGAAACTGATGATAGTTTCTGTAACACAATGCATACTTTACATGTTGATGGTATTATTAACGATAAGTTAATGGAAACTATTGAACTATATGGTCCTGAAAATATTGATTCTGTAATTAATCACGAGAATGATTACAATTTTGATTATTTTGCATGGAAATCATTATCAGAAATGTATTTGTTGAAAACTCCTGAAGGTAGAATAATTGAAAGACCTCAACATATGTATATGAGAGTGGCTTTATGGGTTACTAAATCATTTGAACAAGCGGTTGAATACTATCAATCATTATCAAATCAACTTATTTCTCCTGCGACACCAATTATGATTAACGCGGGTACTAAGACACCTCAGTTGGCATCTTGTGTATTGAAATACAATAACGGGGATTCAAGAGAAGGTTTATTACAAACGTTTAGTGACATTTCAACTTATTCATCGGATGCTGCGGGTATAGGATTATGTATGTCTAACATTCGTAGTAAAGAAAGTCGTATTAACTCATCAGGTGGGTTTGCGGGTGGTTTACTAAAATACCTAAAGATTGTTAATGAAGGATTAAGATTCTTCAATCAACAAGGTAGAAGACCGGGTAGTGCCGCAATCTATATTGAACCTTGGCATAAAGACATCATTGATTTACTTGAAATTAAAAAGAATACTGGGGCTGAGGAATTGAGAGCAAAAGATTTGTTTACCTCAATTTGGTTGCCGGACAACTTTATGAATGCGGTTAAGAACAACGATGATTGGTACCTATTCTGTCCAAACGACATTATCAAGGCAGGTATCAAACCATTACAAGAAGCTTACGGTGATGAGTATGAATCAAACTACAATAAAGCGGTTGAACTTGGTTTAGGTAAGAAAGTTAAAGCACAAACAATTTGGAATAAAATTATTGAATCTCAAGTTGAAACAGGTGTTCCTTATTTATGTTCTAAAGATAGCGCTAACAGAAAGACAAACCATCAAAACATTGGAGTTATAAAACAATCTAACCTATGTAATGAGATTTACCAATATACTGATGAAAACACAACAGCAATCTGTACATTATCATCCATGGTATTAAAGAATTTTATTGTTAAGGGTGAGTTTGATTTTAAATTACTTTACAATGAAGTTAGAAAAGTTGTTAGAGCACTTAATAAAGTTGTTGACATTAATAGTTATTCAACTGAACAAGGTAGAAAAGGTGGTTTAGAACAAAGAGCGATTGCAATTGGAACACAGGGTTTAGCGGATGTATTTTTCTTAATGGATTATATCTTTACAACTGAAGAGGCTAAAAAACTTAACAAAAATATTTTTGAAACTATCTACTTCGCGGCAATCACTGAGAGTATGGAGTTATGTAAATCAGGTGAATACAAACCATATGAATTCTTCAAAGGTTCACCAATGTCAAAAGGTATATTCCAATTTGATATGTGGGGATTAGATTACGAAGGTTTAGGAAGAATGTGGGATTGGGATTCACTTAAGTTAGAAGTATCCAACCACGGGGTTTGTAACTCGTTATTCACGGCTCAGATGCCAGTTGCGTCTTCAGCTAAGATAACAGGTTCATTTGAAATGACAGAACCGGCTCACTCGGCATTATTTAATCGTCGTGTAGTTGGGGGAGAAATTTTAATTGTTAACAAATATTTAATTAACGATTTTGAAAAGTTAGGTGTTTGGGGTGAGGATTTAAAAAATGAAATCATCATGAATGAAGGTTCGATTCAAACTATTAACTTTAATCATTATCTTGATGTTGAAGACAAAAATTACAACAAAAAAGTTAAAAGAATTGAACATTTAATTCCAAAATATAAAACAATTTGGGAGATATCTCAAAAAGAACTTATTGATATGGCGGCCGACAGAGCACCATTTATTGACCAATCACAATCAATGAATATCTATATGTCCAATCCAACATTATCAAAGATTTCATCATCACACTTCCATTCTTGGGGTAAAGGATTAAAAACTCTTTGTTATTATGTAAGAACAAAGGCTATATCAACGGGAGCTAAACACTTAGCGGTAGACATTTCAAAGGTACAAAAACCTAAAAATCCTGAAGTCCCTAAAGTAGACTATAGTAACATGAATTTACCACCCAAACCTGAAGGTATTGAAATTGATTGTTTTGGTTGTTCATCTTAATTATTAAAATAATCCCGGCAATGTCGGGATTATTTATTTTTAGGTATTTATAAGAAATAATCACAACACTATAATTATAGATATGGCAGCAGGTACAACATACGGTCTTAATTTTCCTTTTAGAAATTCTAAAAGAGGGGACTATTTGGAATTAACTCAATTTGAAGCTCAAGAAGTAAAGGCGGATTTAATCCATTTATTGTTAACGAGAAAAGGTACAAGATATTATCTACCTGACTTTGGTACAAGGTTATATGAGTTCTTATTTGAACCATTTGATGGTCTTACTTTTGACGCAATTGAATCCGACATTAGAGAGGCGGTTTCAAATTATATGCCAAATTTATTATTAAATAACATAACAATAACACCAGCAGACCCTCAAGAAGAAGTTGATATTGCAACAGGACAAAATTCTATCGGTAGTAGTGAATCACCAATCTATCGATTTCCTGGAAAAGGGACTTCAGAATATACTGCTAAAATTAAAATAGACTACTCAACAGATAAAAACACTTTTGCACAAAGTGATTTTGTTATTATTAATATTTAATATAGATGGCAAATCGTAATATATCATATACAACTAGAGATTATCAAGGGATAAGAACAGAGTTACTAAACTATGTTAAAACTTATTACCCTGAATTAATACAAGACTTCAACGATGCTTCGGTATTTTCTGTATTCTTGGACTTAAACGCTGCGGTTGCGGATAACTTACACTATCACATTGATAGAAGTATTCAAGAAACAGTTCTTCAGTACGCTCAACAAAGGTCTTCGATTTATAATATCGCAAGAACTTATGGGTTAAAATTACCGGGACAAAGACCTTCGGTTGCATTAGTAGATTTTTCTATCACAGTTCCCGCATTTGGGGATAAAGAAGATGAAAGATATTTGGGTACCTTAACAAGGGGTTCACAAATTACAGGTGCAGGGATTGTATTTGAAAACATTTATGATATTGATTTTACATCACCATATAATGCTCAAGGTTTTCCAAACAGACTTAAAATACCTAATTTTAACGCCAATAATGTATTAATTAATTACACAATAACAAAAAGAGAACTTGTTGTTAATGGTATTACTAAAGTATTCAAAAGAGTTATTACTCCAAATGATGTAAGACCATTTTTTGAATTATTCTTACCTGAAAAAAATGTTTTAGGTATTACAAGTGTTTTATTAAAAAGTGGAACTGAATATACAAACACACCAACAGCGGCAGAATTCTTAGGTGTTTCAAATAGATGGTATGAAGTAGATGCTTTAGCTGAAGACAGGGTTTTTATTGAAGACCCAACAAAAGTTTCCGACCAACCAGGTATTAAAGTTGGTAGATATATTCAAACACAAAATAGATTTATGACTGAGTATACACCTGAAGGATTTAAAAAAATGACTTTTGGTGGGGGAACTAACACAGCTCAAGATGCGTTAGACCAATTTACTACGGTAGGTGCAACATTAGACTTACAAAGATATTCCAATAACTTTTCATTAGGTTCTGCATTAATCCCTAACTCAACATTATTCATACAATATAGAGTTGGTGGTGGATTAGCAACAAATTTAGGTACAAATGTAATTACTCAAATTGGTACCGTTTCGTTTTATGTTAATGGTCCTTCAGAATTAACAAACTCATCTGTAGTTAATTCATTAAGATGTAATAACGTTACTGCAGCAATTGGTGGGGCAGGTATTCCATCATTAGAAGAAATACGAAATTATGTTTCATTTAATTTTGCGGCACAAAAAAGAGCGGTTACTGTTCAAGATTATGAGGCAATCATTAGGAATATGCCAGCAGAATTTGGTGCTCCTGCAAAAGTTTCTATTACAGAAAATAATAATAAAATATTAATTCAATTATTATCATACGATACTTCAGGTAAATTAACCAATATTGTGTCTGATACTTTACGACAAAATGTTGCGACATATTTGTCAAACTATAGAATGATGAACGATTATATTTCAATATTAACTGCGGAAGTTATCGACCTTAGTGTTGAGGTACAAATTGTTTTAGATTCTGCTCAAAATTCAGGACAAGTTATTGCGGATGTTGTTGATAAAATATCCACATATTTTAACCCACAAATAAGACAATTAGGTCAAAATGTTTATTTATCAGAAATTAAAAGTATTGTCCAAAACCAAAACGGGGTATTAACAGTTGCGAACTTAAATGTCTATAATAATGTTGGTGGTCAATATTCTTCAGCAGAAACTTCGATGCAATATTCAGACCCAGAAACTAAAGAAATTGCTCCTGTAGATGATACAATTTTTGCTCAACCATCACAAGTTTATCAAATTAGATATCCTAATAAAGATATTCGAGTATCGGTTAAAAATTTCCAATCAGTTACCTTCTCATAATATAGGTTTATTCTTGAATTGATTAGTTTATAATTTAAAAAGAGTGTGTTTGTATTTTAAAAATAACACATAAACTATTTATAAATTAAAGGTATTACATGGGTCAATCTTATAGAATAAAAACAGAACTTGGTGTTAACAAAACAATCAATCTACAATTAGACCAAGATTTTGAGTTTTTAGAAATATTATCATTAAAGATACAACAAACAGATGTCTACACAAGAAGTTGTGCTGACTATGGTGTGTTAGTTGGTAGAGTAATTGCAAATGGAGGATTTGGTGTCCCTAACGCCAGAGTTTCTGTATTTATCCCAATAACGGTACCTGACCAATCAAACCCTTTAATTTCAAGTATCTATCCTTATAAATCTCCTACAGATAAAAATGAAGATGGGTATAGATATAATTTATTACCTTACGAAAAATCTTATTCAAAACACGCGGCAACTGGAACTTTACCATCAAGAATTGATTCTTTAACAGGTTCTACCGCAATTGAAATCTTTGACAAATATTATAAATTTACCGCCAAAACAAATGAGAGTGGTGATTATATGATAATGGGTGTTCCTTTAGGGAATCAAACTATTGTTATGGATGTGGATTTATCAGATATTGGTGAATTTTCATTAACACCTCAAGATTTAATTAGAATGGGCCTTGCAACTGAAGCCCAAGTAGCCGGTAATAAATTCAGAACTTCGACTGATTTAAAATCATTACCGCAAATTATTAATATTGTTAAAAGTGCCGAGATTTCTCCATTATGGGGTGACCCGACTACTTGCCAAATTGCTGTTAATCGATTAGATTTTGATTTGAGAGATGAAGCAAATGTTGATATACAACCGACTTCTGTATTCATGGGTTCAATGTTTTCATCACCTGATAGTTATAGAGTTAGAAAAGATTGTAGACCTAGAGATGATATGGGTAATCTTTGTGGGTTAACAACATCTCCTGGACAAATACTTGCAATTAGACAAACAATTCGACAAGATTCCGATGGTAATCCTGTGTTAGAACAATATGACTTAGAACAGGCAGGAAATGTTATTGACGGAAGTGGTACATGGTTAGTTGAATTACCAATGAATTTAGAATATTACATTACCAATGAATTTGGTGAAAAAGTAATATCTTATGACCCAACAATTGGAATTCCAACAAAAGGAAAATATCGATTTAAAATAAAATGGTCTCAACCAAATGATTTAACATTACCAACAAGAAGACCATATTTTTTAGTCCCTAATGTTAAAGAATATGGGTGGTTAAGTAGTTCTCCTGACATTACTCCGCCTGATGGAATTGCGACATCGAATAGAGAAAAACAACAACAAAGTTCGTATTATTTTGGATTGGCTTGGAGTGGATATACTAATGGATTTTTGGCTCAACAAAAAATAGATAAATTAAATGAGTCAATTGATTGTGATGACACTTTTTATCAATTTGAATTTAATAGGGTTTATACTGTATCATCATTTTTTGACCAATGGAAAAAAGGAGGTAGTTTATTTGGTGGACAAGGTAAATTTATAGGTATTAAAGAAATTGATTCTCAGGACTGTGAAGATAGTGTAAATAAATTCCCTGTAAATGACGGATTTAAAAATTTTGATTTATTATATTTTTTATTTTCAATCGTATTCACAGTTTTACAACCTGTAGGGTTAATACTCTTAACCGTAGCCCATATTTTAATATGGTTGTATAATTTAGTACTCCAAGTAATTTGTTGGATTTGTGATATAAGAATACCAGTTATTAAAGTTAGACCATTTAAATGGATTTGTAGAAGTTTAGGTATTAGTTGTGATAAGAAAGATTATACAATTAGGTTACCAATGATTACATATCCTGATTGTCAGGCCTGCGAATGTAAACAAGATTTAAAGACATCTAAAAATACACCACCACCAACAAATGCTTTTACAGGTGGAGGAGTTTTAAGTATGTTATCAGATTCAACATTATATGCGGATTTAATTGAAGCGAATTATTTTGGTGCTGATGAAAATGCTCAAGAATGGTCTTATATGTTTTCTCAAGCGCTAGCGGGAAATGGGTTGTTACCACAACTTTCAAATCCAATGATTTATAAAATGCCAATATCTATAGAACGAACTCTTTCGGATGGTCGTAATAGATTTGTACAAACGTATGACTTACCTCCTGGAGAAAGAGTTAATGTTTTTAATCAAAGAGCAAATTATTTTACAGGTGTTAATCAAATCAGAGTTACTATTGCAAAAGATTTAAATGCAGGTAAACACCATTACGATAATACTATAACAGTCTTATCTCAGCAAGATTTTCCACCTGGTACATTATTAAGTTTTGTGAATCCCACTGGTAGTACAGATTATAATTATAATTATAGCGCGACAACAACAGGTGGTACCATAACAGGTATTAGTGGTGAAAGTTATAATAGTACAGGTGCGACTACAGTTAATGTTTCATATGCAATAGACCAACTTACTAATTCTGCCCCTGTGACATATAATTTACCTTATGGGTCAGGAGAAACTAATTACAAATTTCCAGCAGATATTGAATATTTTCAAGTAATAACCGCAATTACAGTGGCAAATGCATCAAAAATATGGAATACAGGAACAACTCAATCATTTGGACAAATTTTATCGGCAGTATCTAACCCTGCTGATTGGTATCCAGCATTCCTTTCAGGGATTGGATATAGATACATACCTGATTATGGCCAATATGCGGTTAACCCTATGGTTGCAACGTCTTATTTTGAAGATTATCAACAACAATATGTGTTGGTATTACAAAGAGGTGTTGACCCATATTCTCCTTTATATCGAAATGAGTATTGTTTAGGTAATTTATTTGGGACAAATGAAAATGACCCAAATTGGACATTTACTGCCGAAACAAGACTTAATATCCCTATACAAAAATTAACTAATCCTACTATTTCAGTACAAGGGTATTCTCAACCTGAAATGTTTTATCAGTCTTACTTTTTTAAACCTGGTACAACAACACAACCAATACCGGGACAATCATTCACAGGTTACAACACAACAAATACTGCATATTATGGTAGGTTAAATAGTACTGATGTAGTACCAGGTACTTTAACCGTACAATCAACAACACCAAATCCTGGTTTTACAGGAGGGGCTAGAAGATTATTTTATAGTATTTTGAGTTTTACTAATCCTTTTATTCCTTGTGCTGACCCGTTTAATACAACAGATAATTTATTTGTACCAAATACGTTAGCAAATGCGACACCTGTTATTGGGTTAAGGTTATACCAAGATTATACTCAAGCAGGTACAGGATTTTATAGTAATCCTTTAGATGGTGGGGGAGGGTTGTCAGGAAGATGGCGAAAAATGAATTGGGGTGGCGCTTATTATAGGGTCAAAATTAACTATAATGGTTATATTACGGATTTTGATAGTTGTAGTAATTATCTAACTACAGTTGGAGAACTTTTTTCTGCACCTACTAATGCGATGTATGATTATTATCCAAATCCTGTAAGGTATGATGCTGAAGATTTATCAGGTATTGGGGTAATGTCACAAGTTACACCTCCAACAAGACCAACAAATAGTCCTTATTTTCCAGGAGGGGTTCCTTACGTTGGTAGTCCTTTATATGATTTTCAGTCTTATTATTCTAATAGAGTTTTTACATCAACTTATAATACAACAAGTCCTATTTTTACACCAATGACAATTAGTACTTCCCAACTAAATGTTTTAAGAACGGATATGATACCAAGTTCGGACCAATTAGATGGTGGTAGTTGGGATTTAAATCCTGCATTGCTACAACAAAATCTTAATTTTGCGGTTTATGAAATTTATACAGCAGGAGATGACCTTACTACTGTAGCGTTTTCTGTAGGTGCAGAAACGGTTACACCTGATTTAACAGGATATGGGGAACTTTCGGTTAATGTATTGGAAAGTTTTAATTGTGAAAACATGGTTGGATTAGACTGTTACGTTGGATTCGGTACTCAATTTACAATAGATACTAACTGTATAACAGATGATGCAGTTGAAAATGGATGTTATATGTTCTTAAGAAGACCATTAACAGATTTGAAAAAAGATTGGCAAAATTTTGCGGAATGGGGATATAGATTTAGATTCTTTTATGCACTTTGTCGAGGAGTTTTATCTCAATCATTTATGAATAATTGGATTAACGGTGCGTTATATGCTTTTCCGTTACAAGTAGACACATATTATAACAGTCAAAATAAACCTGAATATCCAAGATTTTGTTCAGGTGTTTCATATTTTAATCTGGATAGTAATAACTTTTATTATAGAAGTAGTCCATGGAATAATACTTCTAAAAAATTTATTGGTTACGCAACAGGTAATCCGGCTGGTCTCAATGACCGTAATTTATTATTCCCAACAACAATTGTTAACTTAGGTATGAAAGATTATTTTTATTCTGAAATTACTTTTGACCCAACAACCAAAGCTTACATAATACCAAATCTTGATTCTACAAGTTATGGAGATACATCTGATTTAGTTAACTTATTTGTAATTACTAGAATAACAGATGAGGAATTTTTAGCTCAAATTATACCTTTAGGGGATAATGGGATAAATCAATTATTTTCAAGACCACAAAAAAGAATTGATGGGGATTTTACACAATTAGCATCAATAAATTGTGAAATTGGAAATATTAATTTTTCGCCTCAATATTATGCAACCATAGTTGGTGATACAGACCCACCTGTTAATGTTTTGGGTAGTCCAGGTGACCCTGCAATGGCAGTTTGGTTTTCATCAACAACTCAAGATTTACAAACAAAAGATTATTTAACACCTGGTGTTATTGATTTTAGAAGTTCAGATAATTTAGGTTATTATCCATATCCATATGGTATTAAATCTCAATTAGTACCATTTTACCAATGGGAGTTGAGGGGGACTACTGGTGGTATTTTTGGTAGTCAAAACAATAATTGGGCAACAGGTTCTAGTGGTATTATTCAAAATAATTACCAATCATTAGACAGAACCGCAACAAATACTAAATATTTTTTTAACGGAACATCGGTTGCAAATGATTTAACTGCAAGAGCTTACATATTCCAAGTTGATGGAGATAGACTTAATTACCCAACAACAGGTGGTAAATATACATGGATACCTGACGCTTCCGTTAATAGTAAATTTTTAGTTGGTGCTCCGTTTCAATTTTATTTTGGGCCTGTTAAAGGAGCTTCGGCATTAGATAGATTTAAAACAAAATATTCGGTAGATGAGTAATTATTTAATAGTCCCAAGTAATTTAAGATATAAAGGTGCTCCTTCGGTCAATGAGCAAATTGCAATATCTTTAGAAAATCAGAGTCAACAGATTACTGAATATGATAGAAGTTCGACTGTAAGTCTTGCGCAGGTTTATGATGATGAAAGACAAGGTTGTACAGTATTTAGACCAACTTTCAAAGTTACATATCTTTATGATAATACATACACAGGGACAACAGGTTACCTACCATTTCAATATAATCTTTATTATACTGCACCTGAGGCATCAAAACAAAGCACAAAATGGCAAGGTTTTCCACAATATTATGAATTTGATTTTTACAGACCTGATGTTGGTGACCAACATTTTAATTATAAAGCTAAAAGTGCTTACACATATAATTGGACATATTATTTAACTTATCCATATAATAACAATTACGATAAAGTATTAACATACTTCTCAAATAATACTAACTCAGTAAATTGGGTTGCTAAAAATGGAATACCATTTTCAATTACAAACACTTCACAAAACGGTAATGGTCTTGTGTCATTTACGTGTATTGCTCCACATGGGTTGACCATTGGAGAATATGTTGAGTTATCACTTGTTTATAGGAACTCAAATTTATTCCAAGTATATTCGTTGGGTAATGGATTATTGGATAGTGATGTTCACATATTTAATCTCTTAAACATAGGTTATACAGGAACAACTTTTAGTAATGGAAAAACAGGAACATTTAAAAGAGTTATTAATCCTGATAACTTAACGGAAACTAAATCAAAATATTATATTAGAGAACAAAAAGTTCTTACAAATTTAACAGATTTAGAAGTTACCAAAGCAGGATTTGAAAAAAATGTATTTACAGAACAAAGAAAATTAGAATATAGTTCTATAACCCCAAATAACCTTACAAGAATATCTCAAAAATCTAGTAGTAATGCTTATAATATGACTTCGGCATATGATTTAGATTTTGCAAGTTTAAAAGATAATCAAAAGAGACCTATTAGTGAGATTAATTTAACAATAATTAATAAAGGGTATTCAGGATATTTTAATCAACCGAGTAATGGTATTGGGTTAAAACAAGGGTGGGGGTTTAATTTGTCAAAAATAACAAATCCTTGGTGGAATTTAAATGAACAAAGGTCAAATACTTCAATACCTGTTTCTTCATATACATTAACTAGTGGTGAAACAAAAACATTTTACTATAATCTTGATTTAAAAATAGGTGACACTATTGATGGCGATTTCTGTGAATGGAATGATTATGAACAAATTGAAAGAGTGGTATCACCATATTATCACAAATTAAAATTTAACCAAACAGTTTTTCAAACAACTACAGTTGCCACAACAAACTCGCCAGGGTATTATTATCAACCACATAATAAAATGACCATTAGAGTATTTTCTGATTATGTTGAAACGGGTGATGTGGAATTTGTAGACCAAGTTCCTGAGTGGTCTTTTTATTCAACTAGTGACCGACAATTTAGATGGAGAGATTTGTATACTTATGGATTTAGAGATAATTTAAATAGAGGTGTGGATTATCCATATATTAATACGGCACATTATCCATTTTCAGAAATTGTTTTTAGAT
>Ga0208133_1000133_pt1 | contig 29444 bp, 37 predicted proteins | sample ColrivemetaGS535_FD_187595 | JGI IMG/M metagenome (GOLD analysis project Ga0208133, IMG submission 187595) | Estuarine microbial communities from the Columbia River estuary, USA - metaG S.535 (SPAdes) (version 2) | ecosystem: Environmental > Aquatic > Marine > Intertidal zone > Estuary | place... | reverse complement strand
TATTTTCAGATAATTTAACAGTTTCTCTATCAACTGCATCAGTATTAATATTTGGAATAGAAGCTACTAATGCTTTTTCAGAAGTTGTATAATCATTTAAAGTAGCTCCTGCCAATGTGCCATTTCCTAATGGAATAGTAGCATCAGTACCTGTATCACTATTAATTGTAAAGTTAGTAGCAGTTTGAGATGGAGATAAATTTGTAGTACTTACAATAGATGTAGTTGGAATAGTATTTCCATTATCTAATAACAAATTTGTTCCTGTTGCACCTATTTTAATAAATGCGTTGGCAGTAATATTTTTACTTGTAGTTGCCCCTATATCAGTAACTGATTGTAAATCTTGTGAACCACTACCACCTCCTCCACCACCAGTTATTTTATTAATATTAACAATATTAGTAATAGGCTCAACTTCAAAACTTACTGAGTTTACACTTTGAAATACATTTATGTCTATTATATCTGCCATTACCTTGTTACATCATTAGTTATAATAAAATCTCCTTTGATTAATGTTTCAATCTCTCCACCAATATTAAATTCCATATCATAGACATAGTTACCAGCTTGGATATTAATAACTTGTGTGTTAATCTTAAAAGAACCTGTTGCAGCATTTGTAATGGTTATACCTGCATTTCCAACAGATGTTAATTCTAAATAAGAAACACCATCTTTTTCTTTTCTTAACTGCATACGAATAATAGCTCCAGTTAAATCTTGTGGTAATCCATTAAGTTTATATACCATAGGTATTTGCTTAAACGTATCGCCTTTATAATGCTCTATATTTGGAAAATCTGCCATTATTAAATTTATTTTTTATTGTTCAAATAATCTCCAACCACATTTAGTGATTTTAGTTCTTTTTTTATATAGATGGCTAAAAGTTCCAACACTTAGTTTTGTTTTATTTGCCATTTCGGTTATTGATAATTCTAATACTTCATTAGTTAAATTATTAAACCATTTTATTCTATTCTTATTGTTTTTTGTAATACTAATTTTAAGTTTTGATTCTTCGCTATGAAAATAAGAAGGTTTTATATATCCGTTTTCTTTTTTAATTAACCAACTTTTTTTAGCCCATTCGCTTCTATCTTCAGAACTGCTATTTTTCCAATGATGAGAATTTTTATTATTTTTCCAATATTCTTTTACAGTATTTGATATTTTTAATTTAGTTTGTTCTGATTGTACTCCTCCATTGCCTCCTTCTGTTAAATTATAACCATTTGGAGATATTGTGTTATATTTTTTTATATAATATATTTCTTTTAAACAACAATCCTGCTTAGATTCGCAATTTTCTAATACATCCCATTTAAAACTATCAATTCCATATTTTCTTAAAGATTTTTTAAATAAATAAAAATAAGACTTGTCGTTTTTACTTTTTGATCTATATATATGCTCTTTTATTCTTTCATCAATAGATTTAGTAGTATATCCAATATAACATTTACCGTTAATTTTATTAGTAGCTCTATAAACAATCATAATTTATAAATTTTATAACACAAATATACTAAAACTTATATGATATTATTTACCCTGACCTACATTTTTCTTAGTATAATTCTTTGAACTCTTTAAAGATGACATCTTTGTTTTACTATGAATGCCTTTTCTTCTTACTTTTATTTCTTCTTTTTTAGACTCCTCTTTTGCCTTTGCCATTTTTTTTGTAAAGTTACGAAATTTTGACGTATTAATTGTTTGGTGCTAAAGTTAATTTTATTTTACCAAAGTTCTCTTGCTGTGTTAATTCGGGTATTTTAACTGCTTCAAATAAACTATATCTTTTGTTTCCAATATATAAATATGGACTCTCTAATATTTCAGCAGTCATAATTAAATCTTCTATGCTCATAAACTCTGATTCATACATCTCTAAATTATGTGTTTTTATAGCTTGAGTAACTGTATTTTTAGTTGATGATTCATAATATGTAGTCAATTCAGATTGTCTTGATTTTTGTCTAAACCAAACTTTTAATCCTATTGATAAATCATCATAAGTTGAGTTATTACTATAAGTAAATTTAGTAGTTCTATCTTCATCTAATGAAGTATAATAAAATGGATTACTATATAAATAACTACTTCCACTATAAGTAAATCTTAAATAAATTAAATTATTAGCGTAATCATATGGAAATGAATTATTTAAATCTATACTTATATATTTGACACTTGACACAGTATCAATCGTAATATAAGCTGTTAAGTCATTTAATAAACTTCCATCACTAACTTTAAAAGATTCTACCTTAGTAATAGTATATGAATAATTAAATAATTGTGTATAAGTCTGTGCTGGAATAAGTTGTATCCCTCCAAACTCATAAAAACTATTTCTTTGGCTATCTTTAAAGTAAAGAGCTTGTGTTTTTGTCGTGTATAAATTTATTGCACTCATATTTAATCTTTTATTAATCTTACTGAACAGCCTATTTTATTATTTGCTAAAGTAGATTGTGATAAATCATCATTATTATATGATAACGATTTTAATGTTGATGTTGAACTTGTTGTTGAAGTAGTTGTCCAAAAATAAGCATTGTAAGATTCTCCTGAAAAAGAAGTTGTGGTTCTTTGTCCTCCAGCAAATCCATTAAACTTAGAACTATTTGTAGCTCCTGTGTTTGGTAAACTCCACATACCATATCCTGAAAATAAAGCAGGGTCAGGATTAATTACTTCTGATTTTAATTTACCTCCTGATACTGTATCACCTCCTAAAGATGTAGATAATATATCAAATTCAGTTGCAGAAGGAATATGCCATCCAATAGGAGCTAAACCTCTTGAATCATTTACAGCATACCAATTATAAAGTTTTCCATAGTAAATTTCAGCTCCAGTATCATTTAAATAATAGCACCAAGCTCCAGTAGTTAAATTGTTCCAAGCTGTTTGGTCTGTGACTTGTGGTATTATATCTCCATTCCTATAAGTAGATACGTTTAAATTTGAATCTGACCAAACTTGAGAACCTATTAAAATTTGATTATAATCTGCTATAAAATTTATTTCATTTCCATAAGATGTTCCTATTACATTTGTAGCGTATGATTTAACATAATACTTTCTTGAGGGGTATAATCCAGTTATATAACTTTTATAATCTACACTTCCAATACCATCATTTGTTTTAGTAGTAAGAGCAATTGTAGGATTAGTAGCTAAACTCCAAACTATACCTTTACTTGTAATACCTGAACCTCCATTTGTTTTAATATATCCTCCTGAAGTTGCAGTTGTTCCTGTTATATTTAATGCTGATTTTGTAGTTAAAACTGGAGCGATTTGAACTAATGTTGTTGGACTGTATTTTTCTTCTCCTTTTACATTTAACTCTTTAGATAAATTATCATATTTCATTACAGTTGGATATAACTTTAAAATATTTCCATTATTATCTTTAGTTTTAATATAACCTCTATTTGTTCTAATAGCACTTTGTAACGCTATGAAGTCGCTAAATTCTACATTTGAAAATACAACATCATTATATAAAAATGGAGTTAAAATAGGATTTACAGCATAAGTATCTATAACTTCTTTTTCAGTTAAAGTTAATCCACTATAAGTAGATGAGAAATCAGTATTATTTTTATACCAAGTAGAAGAAAGTCCTTGAGTTTTATGATACAAATTACAAGTAGCTATATATTTTTTCCAATACTTATCGATATTTCTTCTTATTGAATATCTTAAATTTGAATATTTATCACTTGCTATTAAATTAGATGTATTTGTAAATCCACTATTTGTGTAATTTGTATATGGAATTTCAGATTTAATTAATGTATAATTGAAATATGTATCTTCGGGTATTCCTCCTGTTGAAGAAGTTGGAGTTACACTACCCGAAACTTTTTGAAGTCTTAGAGTAGAACTTGAAACATCATATACTCTGTAAGTATTTGCGTTATGAGTTGATGTTATTACAAATACAGTTCCATCATTTATTCCAGTAATTAGGAAATTAATAGAACCATCATTTACTAAAGATAATAATGATAATGTAGAATCATAAGTATGCAATAATAAATATTTTTGAGAAATAGTAACATCAGTAGGTGTTGTATAAGTATCTATTGCAAATAATTTATCATCATCTTGAGATGCAGTTCCTTCATTTACTTTTTCAGTTAAAGCCTTTCTTCTATTTGTTTCAATTAAAAATGAATCTCTTATCCATTCAATAGAAATATCTTTTTTGTTCTCAACCATTTTATTACCTAAAACCCATTTAGATTCTCCGTGAATAACATCAGCAGAGTTAGGCTCTTCATTCTCCTTTAGTGACTGAAAGTTTTTATATCCGTAATTAAATTCATTTATAGAAAATCTTGGATTAAAAGACTTGTTAAAAGATGAAAATTGAGTGTTTGTAAATTCCCCACTTGGAATATCTACATAAAAATCATCTTCAATTCCAAAGAATATATCTCCATTAGCATTTATTTCCCAATCTACATTTAATTCAACAAGTGATTTTTCTAAATCTTCCAATGAAACATAAAAAGGTTTGTTAGATATTGCCCTTAATGAATTACCATTAAACAATCTATTATCGTAAAACTCACCACCTAAATTAAATCTTGGAGCTGATATATTTAATCCTGAAATAGATTTAACTACTTGACTCATTACATCAACTAATCTAAGTGATGGAGCTATGGAATTAAAAGTAGATGTTTCAGCTTCAATTTTTATAGTTTGTATTCCAGTAGTTAATTCTACATATCCATAATAACTATTACTTGCACTATATATATATGAGAAATCATATTTATGAAATATTCTTATAGTTTGACCGTTTAATAATGAAGGTATATTATATGTAAAATCTTCATTATAAGTAAAATCTTCATTTGCTAATGTAAAATTCTTTGTTTTGAAGTTATAATTAGTCCATCCAACTGAATCACTACCATATTGAATGCTAAAAGTATATGCAACATTTAGATTATAACCAAGAGTTATTATTTTTGCTTTATAATAAGAAGCTGGAATAGTTATTACTATATTTTTTAAATCAGTAGCTGCTGTCAGAATATTAACACCATTTATATTATAAGTACTACCATTGTTAGGAACAAGTGCATTTTCTAATCCGTGTAAAACTAAATTATTAGAATGGTTTATATATTTTATAATATGTGTCGCTGGATTTCCAGCGTATTGTGTCCAATATACCCAAGCTCCTCCTGTTTGAGGTATAGTTTGTTCCCATTTACTAACTTCATAAATAGGTTTACTTAATAATAATGTATTTTCAGGAATTAATGGAGCAAGAAAGTTTCCATCTATATCTTTATCGCTTAATAAATCAACTTTAACAGACTTTCTTCGCTTTACTATCTGTTTACTTGACTGCTGAATAACTTTGCATTTAAAGTACTCTAAATCGTCTGTAATAGCTGTTGCAAAATCTAATTCTCCAATTATAGTTGTTACAGTGCCACAAGTTATGATTAATTCTACAATAGACTCAAAACCATAAGTATTGTTGTATGTTAATAATTTATCTAAATAATGGTTGCGATATTTAACAAACTCAAATTGTGTTTCACCTCCATTGAAAGACACATCACGACCATATCCTTTTTCTTTTTGGCTTAATTGAAAATCAACCGTAGCAAAGTTGATAGGTTCATCAATGCTTACGGTTAAATATTCGTTATTTCTAAATCTTAATTGAAAAGTCTCTCCTGCCATAATTATACGCTTATACCAATTGCTTGAGAACGATTACTATTACTTCTTGTGATGCTATTACCATTTTTAACATAAGATTGAAATCCATTCTTGTCAAAGATAGTGTTTTGTGTTTTAATATTACCAAAATGTTTGCCTAAAATTTCATCCATTTCATCAGGAGTCATTCCCTGATATTGTGGAGAGGACATTGATATATTATTACTTTGTAACATTTCAAACAATTGTTGTTCGTGATTTAATACCTTTGTCCCTTTAGGAGCGTTCATAAGTACGTTTCTTCCTTGAGGTCTAATTACTTTACCACTTGGCAATACAATTTTTTCTTGGAAGTTATTTCCTGCTCCATCATTCACAAGCATCATACCACCTCTGTGGTTATCTGTACCTTTTGCATAAGCTGGAAATTGTTGAGAAGCTACCATTGCTAACTCCATTGCTCCCATAGCAGCAACAAGCATAGCTAATGGACTTCCGAAAAATCCTGTTTTACCTATTGTAGCCATAACTCCTTGAGCAGTATCTATAACTATATTAACCATAGATATTTTTTTGTCAGATTCAAATTTCTGTTTATCTATTTGTTTTTTCTTTGCGGCATATTCCTTTTCAATCTTTTCTTTAGCGACAGCACTATCTCCAGCAAATTTTAATGATGTTTCTTTTTGAGCTTCAAGTCTTGCATAATCACTTGCATAATGTGCCTGACTCATTTCAGCCATTTTATTAAACATTCCTTGAGATGCTTCTGCAATCGCATTAAAAGCAACTTTAAACTTATCAAAACCAGGAGCTGCCGCATCATACATCTTCATAAATGCACTTTGCGATTCTCCATTCATTTTTAAAAATATCTTAGCACTTTGTAAACCAAGTTGCCCTAAAGAGTCATCTAAACTTTTATCTGAAAACTGCTTCAGCCAAGATTTGGTTTCTTCATTTATATTTTCAAAAACTGTCTTAGTATTATTTAATATAGCAAGTCCTTTTTCATACTCGGCATTTATCAACTCCTGAGTTTGCAGATTTACTATATTACCTTTGGCATCTGTATTTTTAGCAGTTTCAAGTACTTTAGTTAATGCTAACTTTTTCTTTTCTATGTCTAACCATTTTTGGAAGGCAGCTTCTCTTTCTTTTACTGTGTATTTCTCATTTTTTACAGCATCATCAGCGATTAATTTTTCAGTTGTAGAAGATACTTCTAACTTAGATTGCTCTACATCTTTTGTTAATTGCAGTTTTTTATTAGCAATATCAATAGTAAAATTCAAATCATCAACTTGCAATTGAGCAGTTTTTTGTTTTGTTTTTTCGTTTATTGTTTTTATTTCATTATCATAAGTATTCTGAATGTCTATTTTATTTTTAGCACTTTCAGCAGCAGAAGTATCTCCATTCTTAACAGACAATGCGTTTTTAGCTATAGCATCATCATATTTTTGTTTAGATGCTTTTCCTTCATAATCCAGATCCAGATCTATTATTTTTTGTAACTGTATAGATAATTGCTCTCTATTTTTGAGCCTATCTTCAAATGACATTTTCTCTTTATCAACTGAATTTAATATCTGTACTTCAGTATCTATTACTGCTTTTTTATAATCATATTCAGACTTTACTTCGTCAAATGTTACATTAGCTCTTTCTCTTTTAATTGCTTTTGGAGGATTAACCCCAGTATCAGCGTTAGGAGCAATTTTTACATTTGCATCTCTTTTTTTTACTGCTTCTGTTTCAAAATCAAGTGCTTTTGTATATTGTTGACTTAATATTATTTCTTTCTTCTTACGTTCTTCTTCTCTTTTATTTATTTCTCTTTCCGCACTTGCTTTCATTCTTGCAACATTAGCTGCTGAACCAGTTTTTAAACTTTTTTCTTGTTGTTCATTTAAATTTTTTAAGTTTGCAGCATCTTTCGCTCTATCTTCTTTTAAGTTATCTAATGCATTTTTTGAGTTGTTTTTTATATTACCCCAATAAGATATGTTACCAGCTATACTTATATCTCTATTATCCTTTTCTTCTTTTAAAGCAGCTTCTTGTTGTTTCTTACTATATCCTTTTTGTTTTGATTCAAGTACATTGTCATTAGATATCCTTGCTTCTTTGTCTTTTTGGTCTTTATCCCTTCTTGATTTTAACTTATCCATTTCTCCTCCAGCCTTATCCTTTAGGTCTAATAACTCTTTTGCTTTTATAATAGCATCATCTTCTTTATTTACAAAACTTATAAGAGCCATTACAGCTACACCTATAACTACCGCTAAAGCTCCCCAAGGAGTTGCACTTACCGCTGCCGTTGTTGCTTCAGTAGATGTTACTACTGCTACATTTGCCGCTACAATAGCTTCTGATGCTACTACTTGTCCTCTTTTAACTAATATTGCTTCTGCATTTACTAATGCGTTCTGTTGATTTGCTAATGTATCAGCTTCTAAAACAGCTATTTCAGTTGTTAATGTTGCTATTTTTAAATTTTCAACAGCTATAGCTTCTTGTGAAATTAATATTTTTTCAGCCAAAGCCGCATTATTATTTTTTTGCAAAAATGTTTGAGTTCCTATTCCTAAATTTGCAGCTGTTGTTAATACAATTTGCCTTGCCACTAATAAATTATTATATGTAACTAAAGCAGCTGACTTTATAAGCTCTATATTAACAATCGTTTTCCAAGCCGCCCAAGATATTAATCCTGCTTGTATGGCACTAAATGGTATTGAAAATACTGCACGAGTTAATCCCAATATACTTACAGCTAAACTATTAAAGAAATTAGTAACTCTTTCTGATGCTAATATTAACTGAAACTCTTTACTTACATTTTCTAAAGTCGCAGCAAAAGTTTTTTGTTTTAATGATGAATCTGCAATTTCTTTTGCATTTAATAATACCGCATTAGTTGCACCAGTTACTTTTTCTCTAACTAATTCATACTGAGTAGCTGTTTCAATTACAACAGCAGAAAGTCTTTGACCTTGAAAATTTGCTTTAGCAACCTCAATAGATAATTGTTCGTGGTTTTTAGTTATTCTACCTAATCCTTCTGCATACCTAACAAACGCTTCTGTTGAATTTGTTTCTAATAAATATCTAAATTCATTTACATTTATTCCAGCTTGTTTTGCATATTTAGGAACATCTGTAAGTAATTTTTTAATAACTTGTCCAACTGCTGTACTTGCTACTGTTGAGGTAATTCCTAATTGTTCGTAAGCAGCACCTAATCCTAATATTTCTTCTTTGCTTTGACCAGTAATAGACCTAACAGCTCCTAATCTCTCTGCAAAGTCAATAAGATATTCTCCTGTTGCAACACCACTTGTAGTAAGATAAGTAAGTGACTTACCCATATCAGTAACTCGTTCTGCTGTAATTTTTCCATCAGTATTAAAGATAGAGATGAGTTTTACAATAGATGCAGTAGCTTCTTCTTTACTTCCAAGTCCTTCTCCTAATACTAAGAATAAATCATCTAATGATTTAACAATTCCACCTATTTCTTCTTGAGCAACACCTTTTTTAGCTATAATAGACCCAAGACCAATTAAATCTTCTAAAGATGTTCTTGTTTTAATTTTTGATAAAGTTTCTACTAATTCAGAAGCATTTTTAGTTGAGTTACCTAAATATATTGCTAATTGAGCAACATCGTCAGATAATTTTTTCTCAAATCTAATAGTACCCATAATAGCTCTGTGAGCTAACATCATTGCTGAATAAACTCCAAACAATTGCATAAGACTTGATAGTCCTTGTCGCATACGAGAAAACATACCGATTTGGGAAGTAGCATTACCCTGCATTCTTGCAGCAGTTTCTTCGTTTAATCTTCTTAATGTATTTGCAGTATCTCTTGCAAAAGATTTCTCAACATCAGCTCTTAATTTTGCAGCTAATGCAGCTTTTTTATTTTTTAAATCTTCTGCTAAAGTTTCTTCTTTTATTCTTTTTTCAGCAGCAGTTAAAATAGCTTTTTGTACTCTTTCTTCTTCTTTTAATCTTTTCTCATTAGCTACCTGAATTGCTTTATTTCCTTTTTCTTCTTCTTGTATTTTTTTATTTATAGCAGCAGTTTCCTTAGCTGATTTTCTTTCAATAGCAGCTTCTTGCTTTAATACTAATGCGGCAGTTGAATTTGCCATTCTCGTATTAGATTCTAATATCTTTTGCTGAGTTAACAACTGAGAATTTAAAGCAGAAGAGACCTTTGAATAATTAGCCGCTAACTCTTTAATTTGTGTATTAAGAGCTTTGTTTAATTCAATGTTTTTATCTAATCCAGCGGTAGACTTAATTCCTTTTAAAGCGTTATCTAAACCAAGAGCTACTTCGGCAGATGCTTTTATTTTAGTATCTAACTCCCCTAACTTAGTTATCATATCGGTTATTTGCGTAAACGCAACTTTGCCAATAATTAAATCTATTTCGTTTGCCATAGTATATTAAATTTAAAAAGGGATTACCGCTTTCACAGTAATCCCCGAACTACAAAGTTACGAATTTATTTATTATTATTTGCTTGTTGAGCATTTTTTTCCTCTAATAATTTACAAAGCTCAATCCATTCACTAACCGATGTTTGTTTTGCATCTATTTTGTATGCTAACCCTAATCCTAAGCTAACTAAAACCATTTGTTTGTTAAGACTAAATGTTTGTTTTTTATCATCACTTTTTAATTCTGACTCAAGCATTTCGATCTGGGTTTTAATATTTCCAGATAAATGTAAAGCATTGGTTATCTCATCCATATCTCCTTCTTCAGTATTTATCAAAGGCATATTGAATCCAAATTTATTTAAAAGATTTATATATTCTGCCCTTAAATCCATTTGAGAATCAGTAAATCCATAAGACATTCTTTGAACTATCATAGCGATAGTATTATATCTTGTGCTTAAATTATCAATTTTACCCCACTTATATAATTTTTTTACAAATGTTCTGTCATCAACTGCTTTGAAATATTCTTCTTGTAATTTAGTTTCTAACGCAATTAATTCATCAGTTGATACTTTTGTCTGCCTACCGTTAAAATCAATTATAAACCAATTGTTATCTCTCGTAGTTGTGTACCTATCCCAGTTGTATAATGGTAATACTTCTATGCTATCATAGTATTCAATCATATAAATTGTTTTAAAAATTTCATTAATTCAGGATATATTATTTCGTAATTTAATTTACGAGTATCTTCTGTATTTAAACCATACATATACTGTGTTTTGGTAAGTAATATTTCTTTATTACCAGATCCAGTTCCTGTGCTATATACTTCTAATTTATTTTCTCCAACTATTCTAACTTGGAAATTAGCAAGGAAATCTCCACTCCATCCAAAGTTATATCTTGCATTTACTACTTTAGGTAATACAGTAGGTCTTTTTAATGATTCAGCAACTGCTCTTGGAGTATACCTACCACTAAATTCTTCAAAAGGATATTCTAATAATTTGTCATCAGTTCCATATCCTGATTGCATTTTAGTTACATTTAGATTTATTATTAAATCTTCTTTTTGTAAAGCAATATCATCAACATATCCTTTCACAGAAGTTTGCATTGCTTTAGCTCTATTCATATAATCTCTAACTGTCATAATACAAATATAATTAAAATTGTTTAAATAAGAAGACCCGATATAAATTTATATCGGGTCTAATAAAATAATCTAATCTAAATATTACAATGCAATACCTACACCTATGCCTTTATAAAGTAATTTGGTAGTAGAGTTTTGAATAATATTAGATGCAATTGAACTCGTTGTAGGAGTAGTTGCTGTAATTACAGAATATGTAAAACCAGTTGTCAATACAGCGTGTGTAAGAGTATAAGTTTTAGTTACAGAATTTTCAGCAACAGCAGAAGGAATAACATAAGTTACAGCTCCTGTTGAAATATTTACTTTTTTAATCGCCCAGTTTACTAATGGAATACTCGCTACATATTGAGAACGGTCAGCTAATGTATTAGTAAATGACCAAGATGTAGTTGCAGTAGTAGGAGTTGTTCCTGTTGTAGCAAGATATAAATCATTTACACCATCTAAGTCAGATTTAGCATCAAAATCAAGAGTATCTCCTGAAATCCATACTTGTCTCTCCATCTCTCCATTGTCAGCTAATTGAATGTTCATTTTAACCTCTGCTGGATTATTTCCCTCTTTACCTTTGTATTGTCCTACAAACAACATTTTAGTTTGGAATCCTTTGAAAACTGTTGCTCCTTTATTTGTTGTGAAAATCTTGTTTCCTTCAACATCGTAAAACGCACAGTTGTAAGAATCTTTAGAATTAAATTTTCTTAATGCTTTCCAAAAGTTTACACCGTTGTTATCAAACATTATTTCATATTCGTAAGGAAGTTCTCCTGTTACAGTTTTGTACCCTGAACCATCTGCTGTGTTTACTTGTGGCTCAACAGCAGTAATTTTGAAAGATTTAATTCCTTGAAGAATAATCAAGTCATTATTTACTTGAGCAGCTTGAACAGTTGACAAACTTTGGTCTGTTGCTGTTGGATAAACATAACTTCTTGCAGAAAGCTCAATTGTTTCTACTCTATCCCAATCAAAAGCTGTTGCTTCTAATCCTGTTCCTAATAAGTCTGCTTTAGAACTTGGAACTACAATAATTTGATTTGCTAATGGCATTTTTTTCTATGTATTTGTTATTAATTAAACGATTTATTAATTTTTTTGTATGGAGCGTAATTACTTCTCCCTTGTTGTAATATTTGTCAAATGTAAATGGTTTAATTACTGTAAACTCCATCTACTTTAATTTAAAATCATTAACTTTAAATGCAATCTTGAAACAATGGTTCGGATGAATATCATCTACAAGTTTAAAATCATATCCACTAAATACTGAGGTAATATCAGTTGTTATAACTTTTGTTGGTTCTACATATCCTATTAGAGATAATATATTAAGAACATCCATTCTAACTTCCTCATCAGCTCTATGCTGTATCGATGGCTTACAATCTTTTACATTTACTATGAAATATACTTCTATTTCTGCATCATAGGTAGTAAAGCTATTTTGAGTTATATCTTTTTTACAAGTAAAGAAAAATTTATTTCTATCACTATGTATCAAAGATACGTATTCATTTCTACCTTTATAATGTTCAAGAGTAGTTTTCTTATCTCTTTTTATCTCATAACATCTTGGATAACCATCTAACTTTACATTCCATAATGTAGTCAATTTATCGTACAATTTCTTTTGTACTTTATCTACTACCAGATCTAATCCAATTGGATTGTCTTTTGTGAAGTTTGCCATTATCTTAAAGTATAAGCAAAGATTTGATTAGATTTAACTAAACCTTTCTTTAATTTACCTATTTCTGTTCTTATCGAAGCAATCTCTCCTAATAACTGATTTTCTAAACCTATTACTTTAACAATGCTTTCGCTACCTGTACCTTTTAATTCAATCATTAATTTCTCATATAACTGAGCTGATTGCGATTGGTTTGAGTTACTTCTTAATGATGATAAATATAATTGAATACAACTAATGATACCATCAACTTGAATTGCTCTTGCAAAAAGTGATTTGTTGTTTATAATGAAATCAGTATAATCTTCATATACAGTTATGTCTAAGTTTAATCCTATATCTTCTGACATACCTTCAACTTTAGTTAAGTCAAATAATGTAGTAGTTAAGTGATTAGTTACTTTTACTTTGTAAACATCTAAATAAGTTGGAGAAGATAAAATATTACCTGCGTTCCAATCTCTTTTATACGGTATTACTGTAAGTGAATTTGAAATATAACCAATATAGTATTCTCCTTTATAAGTTGTATCTGTATTATCTACAACCCAATCCAAAGTTACTTCTTGGTGGTCTGTTGTTATTGTTATTACCTTAGATTGTATCGCTGCTTTCTTTGCAGTATTCCAAAGTAGTAAGGTAAATGTACCAGTACCTTGAAAATCGAGTAACACACGACTTATTTTAAAAGCCACATTTTTTTGACTTGTTACTCTAATATGATAACCGACAAATCCTGTTGGTAATGTTTCAACTGATGCTTTATTAGAAGCGTTTTTGAACAATAATGTTCTGTCAATGAAATCGTAATCGCTAAATACTTGATTACAAACACTTGATACTGCTGATTTTTTAATGTCAGTTAGTAATGAATTGAAATCTGTTGTAGATATATCAACGTAATCTTGATTGTCCTTTATGTATTCTATTTTAGCATACGGATTATCCGTTATATAATACCCTGAAGAACTTGCTTGATTTATTGAATCTACAATAGCATAATCAGGATTGTAAGGCTGTTTAAACCCTACAATTCCCGATAACGCTGTTTGTATTTTAGTGATGTTTATCATCTATTATTATGATATATAGAAAGCTAATACTGCTGAACCACTTGTTTGAGGTGCAAAAGCAAAAACTATATCTTGAGAAAGTTCGTACTGAGTTACAACATCTTGTGAATATCCGTTCAAATCAACTGAACTCATACCTGTTGCTCCAGCGGCAGTCATATACGTATGTACTGCATAGGCTTCTCCATCAATAGGATTTATAATATTAGAATAGTTTGCAACTGGGGTATCAACGCCAATTCTATTTTGTTTTGGAATCCAAGGCAATACTGCTGCTGTTCCATTAGGAACTACAATCCAAAATCCTTTAGTGGTTGTTGTTAATAAAGTAGTTGCTTTAGCTCCTAAAGAAATACAATGAACAAATGTTACTCCATTGAATTGGAATGACAAATTAGTTGAATTAGAAATTCCTTGTGCAGCTTGATACTCAAAAAGAGCATAAGAAGTTGAATCACAAAAAACAGTATATCCATTAGGATATTTATTCGCAGCCATAGCTACTTTAGTAATTTGCATTGCTCTATTAATATTAGCGCTTGTAATTGTAAAAGCACTATATGTAGCATTAAATGTAGCTTCTGCTGTTGATGTAGTTCCAGTTGTTGTTCTTGTATCAAATATTGCATTTACAGCAAGTACTTCGTATGCTTCCATTAAGTTAGCAATTGCATTTGAAATTTCTTGAAACAATTGTTCATCAAGACTATACAAGTTAGTATCTGCTTGTTTCAAAGACATAGCAAACTTATCAGAATAAGTAAGCCAACTTGGAGTTAAAGTAGCTGAACCTTGTGGATTTCCAGCGTGATTGTGTGTTCTTGCATTTTGTAAACTTGACCTTGATGCTCTTGTAACATAATTAGCTACTACTGCTCTATCTTCTCTTGTTTTTAAATCAAGATAATTAGGGAACATAACTGGTGACATAGCTTTTAAAGCTAAATAAGTTGCTGGATACGTATAACGTAACTCAGATGATTGAAACGCACCAAGCAATTTTGCCTGTGCGGATACGAGATTTGATGCGGATTTACCTGCCATTTTAATTAATTTTTAGTTGATAATACTCTTTTTATTTTTTATAATATTTTGAGCATACCGCCCGAATCCCTCCAACTACCGCCAAAGTGATACAAAGTTACGAAAAATCCCTCACAAGTTTTTAATTCGTAAGGGATTTTTTTTATTTATGAAGATTTATCTTCATACTTACGCACTATTAAAGCTAATGAATAATAAGGCGATTTTTCTGTTACTTCTTCTTAGCTTTCATTTTAGCTTTACGAGCTACACTAAGAGCAATTGCAACTGCTTGTTTCTGACTTTTACCGTGTTTCATTTCAGTTTTAATATTAGAACTCACGGATTTACGACTATAACCCTTTTTTAGTGGCACTTTTTCTCAATTTATTAAAATAGACTTTATTTTGGTACTCTAAAAGTTCTTTTGTTAATTCTTCAGTAGCTTCTTTTTTTAATATTTCTATTTTAGATTTACCAATAAATAAAGAGAAGAACCATTCTATTAATTTTCTCATATCTTTAATGTTCCGTTAGAAATACGTTTAGCCATCTCCTCGTTTTGTTTCATTGCATTCCATCCTTGTCTTTCAGACTCTTTCATAAATGCTTCAAAACTTCCAGCTTTTGCTTCTCCTAAATCATCATTAGCTCCTTTTCCACCTTCTACTTTTGCTAAATATGGTGTTGAGAAATTAGATACCCAATCTTTAACTGATATTGGAGAATAGTTATCATCCTTCAATACATTTCCATTTGCATCTTTAATGACTATTTTACCTTCTTCTTTTTCAAATGAGAATCCTTTTTCTTTAGCTTCAGTAAATATAGTAGATTTAGATACCAATACATTGTCAGGAATATATTTTGTAAATTCGCCTTTAATTTCATTTAACGTATTTGTTTTCTCTATTTGAGTTTTGAATGAGTTAAATTCCGCATCTTTTTCATTTAACTTAGAAACTAACCCATCAAACTCTGACTTTAATGTTTTAAACTTTTCATCAGGCTCGATTTTATTTTCTAATTCAGTTTTTGATTTGATAGCACTTACTAAATTCTCAATTGTTTTTCCTTGAAAATCTAATCCAAGATTATTTCTTTGTTCTTTTACAGCAGTTTCAATTGCTACTATTGCACTTTCTTTTCTGATATTAGCAATTCTTTCTTCATAAGCAGTCTTATCTAAAAAAACTTTTTCTGACAAATCTACTTTAAACGCTTCTTCGCTATTTATCATTTCAATTAATCTTCCACTTTCTACTCCTAAAGTAGTTTCAATTTCTGCAATGTTTTCTAATGCCATTTTTTATTTATTAAGTTTAGCAATTTCTTCGTTGAGTTTCTTTACTCCCCAAATAGGCTTTGCTTTTTCTCCTGATAATTCTTCGTACTTAGCAATCAAATCTTCTTTGCTTTCTTCTTCTATTTCGTTTAATGATGCTACCCAATCTCCTCCTGAATTGTGTATTTTAGTAAGTCTTTCATCTTTTTCATACCATAAACCAGTTGATAAATAATTATCATTCATCATTTCAGCATATTCAGTATCTGCTAAATAAGGATTATTTTCTTCTTTAATTTTGTAGTCTTTTGTAAAAGACTCTCCTTGTCTACCTAATTTGTACTTTCTGTACACAGCAATTAATTCCATATAATTTTTAAATTTTAGTTATTGGTGCAACTGGTAGTGCTACAACCTTTTTATTTAATTCAAACCAGCTATTAAATTTAGCAGTCAATACTTCTTCTGACTTGCTATAATCTGTAACTGTCTGCCACCATTTTTGATATAATACTTTTCTTTGTGCTTCTTCGTTTCCAAAGATACTTAAAACTGTTTGTAAAGGTAAGTGTAAATATGGTTCGATTCGCATTTTTATTAGATTAATTTGCAAATCAATTGGATTATTTCTATATTTTGCCGATAAATACTCACTAAACAGCTTATCCAGTACCACACTATTTTCTTCAGCCTTAACAGACATCTCATATCTTTCCAATAATGTGTCATAACCTTCAACGATATATCTACGACCTAAATTGATTGTTATCCTGCTTTCGCTTCTGCTTTTTCCTAAATCATAAAAGTTCAATATCCATTCACAGAATTTCCACTCAACATATTCTATAAAGTCGGCATACTTATTAAGTTGATTCTCTAATGGTTGTTTGTTATATATTATTTCAGTAGCAGTTTTTTCTACATTGCTTACATTCTGAATACCATAACTTGTTCCCCAATGCGTTTTATACATTTTCTCCTCAAGTAAATTCAATTCTTCTGAATATTGTTTCCACACATCTAAATCAGGTGATATAAATCCTGCAATGTTTGGTGCAATAACTGGAGTATCTCTATCGTCAGGAATAGGCAATTCAACAACTCCTGTTACATCGCTCTTACCCATCATTTTACCGTGACCATCACAAGTACTACAAGTTTCCTCCTCTACTTTTCCTGTTCCACCACAATCACCACAATACTGAACGTACTTCCAAAAGATTGGATTGGCTTTGTAAATTTTATATAATGTTAAGAATGATTGGTCTCTCGCATATTCTTTGGAGATGTCTATAATGTTATCAATAGCTGATAATCTCTCCTCCTCAGCTGGTATCTGTATGTTAGAACATATAAGTGCAGGTACTTGACCAAATGGATGCTCAAATGTTAATTCAGCAACAAGATTAAATTCATTTCCAACTTGCTCAAATGTTCTATCTGTCAAATCATCTACTACTCTCCAAAACTGTCTGTTTTCTAATCTCTTTGGTTCAAATATTACATACTCGACCATTTGTCCTTTTGACTCGTAATAACGAATACTATCAATAGATTTGTAAGTTGGGTAAATATCTACTTCGGGTTCAGTAGTATATTCTAAGAACATCAATCCATTTGGGTCTGTGTTCATTAATTTAATTGCGTAGTCTTGTACCCATTCAGTTAAAGACTTCCCATCTCTAACACTTGCAATTTTATTTAAGAACTCTGCTTTAATCGTAGGGTTTAAAATATCGTAGTCTTTAATTCCTCCAGTTGCGTAATATATATTATCGATAGGCTGAAATATTCTTCCGAATAAGTCTTTGATGCTTCTTGAGTATTTTCTCCTTGCTTCTGCTTTTACATTACTTTCAATTCCTTCTATATTCTCTATAAGTTCTTCTATGAAATCATCTCCATTTACTAACGCTTTTAGTTCATCAGAACATTCACGCATTTCGACAAATTCTTCATTGATTTTAAGATTACTCTTAATAGCCGATATGGCTTCTTCGTTGTTTTTAAATATCATAGTTATTTATTTACCAAATTATTCGTAATCTCGGCTTACCTTTCAATTCAAAGAAAAATCGGAGCATTAGAGAGTCGGCAAAATCAGGTGAGCGACCTATTCTTTTCTTTATTTCCTCTTTCTTTTCTAACGCTATTTTTCCATCATCTTGAAATGGAAGTCTATTTATCTGCTCTAATTCCTCAATTATTTGCTTTCTATACTTATCCTCTTGAATAAATATTTTAGAGTCTTTAACAGCTTCTGCAAAGTACCAGTAACATTGAGTTTTTAAATTTCTAAAGTTCTCCGTTTTACCGTGCATCTTTATTGGCTTCCCATTATTGTTAAATGGAGTTGCTCCTACTAAATTTCCTAACTTTGTTGATGCCCTTGTAAATGTCTGCAATCCATCAGCATCATATATCACATTTTTCAAAGGCACTCTATTCTCTATTCTTAACTCATTTATCTTCTTGCTCACCATCGTATCGTCAATCTTATCAATGGCAATTATCTTTAATGCTACAAATCCTGCCCAGATCACAATAACAAACTTATCCGAACCTGTATACGCAATATCACAAGTCATATACCTGTCTTGAGTAGGCTTTATAAACTCATTGGTGTACAATCCAAGAATATCTGAATACTCAAACATCGCATAAGGGTTATCATCAAACTCCCAATTACCATACACAAGCCTTTGAACCTCGTTATGGCTTAATATTTTCATTAAGTTAGGAACGTAATCAACTGGCAATGTCTTATTATCTGTTGGCAATGCTTGAATGAACTTCATGTGATTAGGAATAGTTCCATCAATTGTAGCCTTATAATAATCCTTGTACAAGTAATTCTTACTCGGATTACAAGTCTGCAATAACTTTGGAGTTAAATCATATTCTGTATTCTTCCATCTGCCAATAGATGCTTGTAAGTTATTCTTACACTCAATGTCAAACTCCCCAGCTTCTTCTATCCATCCACGAGTATTCTGCATACCTCCAAATCGCATATAGTTCGGGTCTGAAGGCAAATACTTCGCATCAATCAAAAATATCTTAGACTTATTATGAAACTTGAAATAGTTATCTTGACCATTGAAGCTATAATAATCCTCCGTTATTCCCCATCCACTTAAAACCTCTTGAATAGAAGGAATAGTAAACTTACGTAAATCTGCTAATGTCTTTCTCGCAATAAAATAATGCGTTTCAGGGTACATTAGTGCATCTGCACATATCAAAGAACAACCTATGAAAGTCTTTCCACTTCCTTTTGAACCTCCATAAACAATATCAATGGTAGTTTTATCAGTCCAAGCCTTTATAGCTTCTAATTGCTTTAAATTACCTCTAACATTTAATGATAGACTTTTATTCTGCAATTTTTTCTTCCTCTTGGTTAATAATCTGCATTCCTATAATCGGAACTACTTTCAATTTATCACCTCCTGAAGTAATATCCAGCTTCTCGCTGTACTTTTTAGGGTTCATTCTTCCCAATACCCATTTACGAGTATCAAGTTGCAACCTTGACCTATTTACAGCTACCATACTTTGTTGTCTGTTTCCATTAACATCATAGTAATAGTCTTTACTACCATCATCAGCAAGTTCCAACATATCATCAAAGATATTATCAGCTCTTATTTCAGTAGCTCTCTTATATAATTCTATTCTTTCGGGATTATCGTTTAACCAGCGGTAAAAAGTACTTCTATCAATCAGGGAAGATTCGTTATCTAATATGTTTTTAAGTGAACGCCCCAATTCTATTTCTTGGATTATATCCAAAAACACTTTATCTCTTTCCATAATTATATTTAATAATAATTGCTACAAAGTTACAAAATTAATTAATAGTATTATATATTATATATATTTTTTTTAATAATAATAATATTTTATAAAATAAAGGAAATAGACCCCCCCCCTATTTCTTGATACACTTTTTAGGGGGGGGGTATAAAAACGCACTTTTTTTTATTTTTTATTCAAAAACATCCTTTCTTGTTATTATTTTCCTACAAATTGAAAAGTTATAGAAAATATCAGAAAAATTTTTTAGCACCTTAGACTATTTACTGGGTTAAACGACAACAAACGGCTTTTTATTTATTTTTAATACTTGTAAGAAAATACTGCATTTAAAAAGTTATATTGTGTGGAAAAAATTTGTGGAGGGGGTCAGTCATATAATATATCTTTTCATTCCCCCCCCCTGTGGTCGTTTTTCTTGGTTTATTTGCTTTTTCGGGGTCAAAGATCTGGAATTTGCGATTTTTTCGGTGTGCTATGTGCTTTGTGTGTCGCTTCTGCGGTGTCACGCAAAAAAAAACCTCGCAAAGATAAAACTTTTAGAGGTTTTTTATATACGTTCCCGCGATTTTTGGGGCTGTCGTCTGCGGTGGATTTTTGTAAAATTGCCGTTTTACTGCATTAAATTACTTATAATATAGAAAAATATAAAAAATAATATTGCAAAAAAATAAGCAATAAACGGTTCAGGTTTTTTATTTTGCATAATGTAGGGATTTATTTAATTTCAAATGTTGCAATAGTTCGTATACATCCGCACAATTATTTAACTCGCAATAGTATTCTATTTCCATATCTGAATTGATATTCATTTCGTCAATATTATAATAACTGCAACATTCCGAAAATGTATCCCAATAACTTTCTTCCTCTGAAAATGTATCGATTTTATAATTATACTTTTTAACGGTGTTGTATATTTTCGTACTTCCGTACCATTTATAATCATTGTAGGCTTTATAACTATCGTTTGAAAACCAATTTTGTTTTGATTTATCCCAATGACCTTTTGACTCGTTTATAAGTGTGTGGTTTCCGTTATTGTCTAAAAATACCAATTTTGAGCCACTGCCAATATAGTTAGCAATAAATAAATTTGAGGTTTTGCAGTTAATAAAATCGTGTTTGAAGTCTTTTAGTATCTCGTTAAATTGGTATGTATCCGAGTGCTTTACGTTTCCGAGTCCCGATATAACCCCGTTATGTACGAATCCTAAATTATCATTTACATTAAAAGGGTGCAAATTTTCCTTGCCATTTATGCCACTTGTAGCAATTCTAAAATGCAAAACGATTTTACCCGTTTTTGTATTGTTTCTCAATTCGTTGTACTTCTGAAGTAATGCGTTAAATTTGTAGGTTTTAAAAGTGTTTAATTTTCCGTTTGCGTTCCATAAAAGCCCTGCACCCATTTCGTTGTTGTCAAAACTGTTTTTTATCGTTTCTTTGCTCAATTTTCCTTTAGTATTCAATATTGCTATGCACATAATTTCTAGTTTTTATTATCGTTTTTTCTTGTTTTTGTTAAATCAACGCCCTCAAATTTTAGGGTATTTTTCACTATTCTATCGTTTAAAATCTGCATTTTATCGGTATTATAAACTTCGCTTAAAAGTGTTTTAAACTTTGTTTTAATGTGCCAATATGCAGTTCTTACATCTGCCGTTGGGTGTTCCAACATTTTTTCAATTAATTTAGTTCTCCAAAGTAGGGTTTCCACGTTCGGGACTGCCGAAATTATGCGAAATTCAATTCTATTATTATGGATTTTTATTGCTTGGTATTTTTCGTTGTCGTTTTTTAGGTCTTTATTGCTTTTACCTTTACTGTAATTTTTATCAACTCTCCCGTAATATAAGGAGTAAAGGAGGGGAGTATAACCACAAACCAAATTAAAAACTTCTTCACCGTTGCAGTCTTTTTTTGACAAATTTATATGCCCTCCACAAGATGTTGAAAAACTAGCATTTATGTGATCTTTTAAAGTGTCGTTATTATTTATTAAGTCGAAAATCTTTTCGGTGTCAAGTTCAAAAGTAGGACTAATTAGTTCAAAACCTGACCCACTATTCAAACTGCTGTCCTCCTCTTTTCTCCAAAAATAGTCTGTTTCGCTTTCAAAATCGTCTATATTTATTGACTCTAAAATGTCCCTATCTTCTTTTTCTATTTCGTAACCGATTTTATAAAGTGAAATATTATCGAAAATCATTTCTTTATAACTTCCGTTATGGTATCCACGTGTATAATTTTTGCTTTCGCTTTCAGGATAACTAAAATATGCATCTTCGCTTTCGTGCCAATATGCATCGTTATCTGACCATTCTTCAATATCTTGCAAGTAGTGAAAACCATTGTATTCTAGTGCTTCTTCATCGTAATATTTACCATTTATACAAACTAGATAAAGTCTATCAATTGCCAAATTTGAGTAATATTGAGTATTTTTATAAATTTCTACTTCTCTCACATCTTCGGAATAAAAATACTCTTCGTAATATTCGCAAAAAATTGCATCTTCGGCTTCTGCAATATCCCCGTTATGCAAAATAACGTAATAATCTATACTGTAATATAGTCCGTTATGCTCGAAAACGTCTTCGTTTCTGAATTGGTGTTTTGTGCAAAAATCTTTGTTTATAGATTTTATTGCGTTTCTTAAAATTTGAGTTTCCATAATTTTAGTTTATTAAATTGATTAAAAAATTGATTATTAAATAGTATGCAAATATTTGAATTGTCAATATTTGTAGTTTTTGTTTTGATAGGTAGTTTTTCATTTTATTAAGGTTTTAAGTTTCCCGCAAAATTGCTTCGTTAACTTGAATACAAAGATATTTATTTATTTGATTAAAAAACTACTTTTATAAACTTTAACACAAATGGGTATAATAATGCAACAAAACTGGTCTTTTATTGATAATTCTGCAATCAATTTGTTAAAATCATGAAGATGTGCAATTTGTAGGAAAATCGTACCTCTGCGAAGCCCCGTATTTACATGGTTTTTGCGATTAAGGCAATATATAGAAGTTTTGATAGTAGAGTATATTTTGAAAAAAACAATTCTTTAAATGTACCTTAAAATCGTTTTTCTACAAATTTCCTACAAAATTGACTAATTATTAGTCTACCAATTTAGTAGGGTATTAATTCCAGATCCTTGATTTTATTTTTTTAACAATTTGTTATATTTGTAACAATGTTATATTTGTAACAATTTGTTATTTATTAGTCTACTAATTTAATAGGGTATTAAAATCATTACTTTGTTATACCTACTACTGTTTTTTACCTACTAATTTGCTTTGCCCAGATCTGGCTTTTAGATCTCTACTTGGTATGGTCGGTAGTTGAAAATTAGAAATTAGAAATTAGAAATTAGAAATTAGAAATTAGAAATTAGAAATTAGAAATTAGAAATTAGAAATTAGAAATTAGAAATCCCAGTAAAATCGAGCCAAATGTTAAATTTTTCTTAATATTTTAATAAACATAGTTCGTAATTCAAATAACAATTGTACGTTTGTACTCGAAGTTAAGGAAGCAAATTTGTGACAAACTTTAATACTTATAAAAATGAACACAACAGAAATTCACGAAAAATTAAGAGAGGTTTTAATTAGTTATAATTGCGAAGAATACGGAGATTGTATAATTGACGAAATATGTGATTTATTAAATTTTCCAAATACTAATAATCATTTAATTCACTAAGATAGAAATACACTAATGAATTCCGAAAGTGGAATTTTATATGATAAGATAACTTTAAAAATTGTTGGTCAACATAATACATAGAAAAATGAAAACATATTACGCAAGGTCAGAAAAAGAACATTACACGTTCAGAGCCAAAAATATATCAGATGCAAGAATTTGGATTGAAAACCATTTAGATTGCTCTCAAGAATGGACAGTTGGAGAAGTATTAAATCCTACAAATAATTATTTTTTATAATGGAGGAATTAGAAAATGATCTGGAGTTGATAACAAAAAATAATCAGTCTATTTTAGATATGGACACTATTGATTATGATTTTGTAAACAAAGCAAGAAAGAAAATGTACGATACTGCTTTAGCTTATTTAATACTTAAAAATAAAACAATATTAATAGGCAGGTTATCTTGGAAGAATATCGAGAAAAAAGAAATTATAGGAATAGTAGAACGTAGTTTAGTTCAATTAAGATTTGATTTAAAATCAGAAGTGGACATTAAACTATTGAAATTCATAAACCCCGATTAACAAAAAGGAATCTATATAAAAGATATATCGATGGCGGTGTATATGCGTGAGTCAAAGTTAGGAGTTAATCAATGGGGATAATATTCATAAGCCTAACAAATATACATATTCTTGACTGCTGGGAGAGTTCAGTTTATAAAGTGTCTGCATCTTAATCGATGTGGACATTTTTATTTACATTTACATTCAACTACACTATATGAATTATTTGTGGTTGATGATGTTGTTCCACTAAGAGTATTTGCATACAATCCTAATTCTTCATCAGACTTCATTATATCAATTATATTTTCTTTTTGTGTGTCTTTTATTACACGCTCTAAATATAATAATCCATCCATCAATTCTTCTCGGAAGTGAATCATCCATTCTAAGGTACTCAAATCTTTTCTATCCATCGTAGTACCATATTTAGCAATTCCTACTTCAGAACGCTCTTTAAATCGATTTACAACGCTTTCTACAATCGTATCTTTAATTACTTCTTCTCTATATGGTTTTGCTTCAGTTCCAAAGAATACCATTCCAGTGTGACTTATACTCATATTTCTTCTAATAGTTTAATTTCTCCATTTTTATCTGAACCACATATCTTTCCATTGTTGATATATATGGGATTTGATTTAACAAACATTTCTTTGGACATATTAAGAAAAGAATATTTCTTATGCTTACATTTTAATAATAATAAATCCAAATAGAAGTCAGTGTCCATTGTGATTACGCTATCGGTTTCATATTCATTTCCATAAACATCGTAATGCAATATGTGTCCATTGATATATACTAATCCTTCTTCTTCTTTAAATGGTTTTGTTTTTAAATAAAAGTAAACAATCATAATAATATATTAGTTGCTACAAAGATACTAAATTAATTAATACAATAATACTCTTTTTATATATATATTAATTAATTAGTTTTTTTTATAAAAATATGGGAAATAGACCCCCCCCCCTATTTTGGTATTTCGTTTAGGGGGGGGGTATAAAAACGCACTTTTTTTTTATAAAAATTGAAATATGGCACTTTTCAATACTTTTTTCCTACAAAACAGCACTTTTGTGTTAAAGTTATCTAAATTATTTTGTGGATTAATATAACTTATATAGATTTGTACTCGAAGTTAAGGAAGCAAATTTGTGGCAAACTTTAAATATATGCTTATGCAAACGGCACTTGAAAAATTATTGGAGTATGTAAGTAACTCTTACAATGACGAAGTACTTGATGGTCTTATCGAAGATATTAATGGTATTTGTGGTACAATTGAAAGGATTAACAGAAGGATTAATGTTATTGAACAAGAACGAACTACTTTTGGAAACATTAGTAATGATCTGGAGATTGAATTAGCAAGATTAAAGATAAGATTAATAGAAGAAATAACTATATTATAATGGAAGAAGTAATCCTACAACAAATAGAATCATTGGAGTTAATAATGAAACACCAACAAAGAAGATTGGACATTGCTACAAATCATTTAAAAGAATTAGCTAAAATTGAAGCAAATTTTATTACCTTTGGTTCGTTATCAGATGAGCAGCAGTTAGATAAACAATTAATATTAGCACAATATTTATAATGAAAGAAATAAAAAGATTTGACAAATGGATGAGAAAAACAGTACAATCCATTCACTACCACGACAACGAACAAATGTGTAACGCTTACGAAAGAATTAAGAAATGAAAGAAGGATATACAATAAATAATTATGGGAATGGAACTTATGTTCTTGTAAATAATTACAAAGGATTAAATGAGATTGTAAATTTTATATATACAGACCCATTATACCAAGTGAATCGAAGTGTTAACTCCATTGGATTATGGAAACCAAAAACAAAAAAAAATGAGCAATAGACATCAAGCAATCGAACAATTAGAAACTATTAATAATAGACCATACGAGCAAAGAAGTGACGAATGGTTCAAAGATAGATATGGTAAATTTACCGCATCAGAAATTCACAAACTTTTAGGAGTTCGTGGATTAGGAGAAACTGGAAAAACTTATGCGATTGAGAAAGCAATCGAGCAGTTATACGGTCAAGTCGAAGATAGTTATCGTGGTGCTGATATGCAACGTGGAGTTGAATTAGAGCCATTAGCATTTGCTAAATTCCAAGAGATGCACCCTGAAGCAACTGAATCATTTATGTTTCCTTATGGACAACACGCAGGAGCGTCACCCGATGGCGTTGTAGGAAAAGATGCGATACTTGAAATTAAGTGTCCAAGAGCGACTAAGTTCTTTAAGATTGTAGCTGACGAGAATATTGATAAGGAATACTATGCTCAGATGCAGATGCAAATGTTATGTAGTAATTCTGACAAGGCATATTTCTTTAACTACTGCATCATTGATGGCGAGGAATTTCATCACACAATTGAAGTAAAAAGAGATGAGGAAATGATTAGTCTTATTAAAGAAAGACTTGAAGAAGCGATAGCTATCAAAGAAGCGTATATTGAGAAGATAAATAGCAAATTGCAGAAATGATAACTATAAAAGAAATTAGTAAAAAGCGTGACATTCCTATTGAAATTTTATATAGAAGATTAAAAAGATATAATATAGAATCAAAAAAGAAAGTTGGTAATACGCACTACTACAATAATAAAATTGAAGTGTTAATAGGACATAAACCAACAAGATTTTTTCCTACTGAATCAAGAAAGTTAAAAATAATAGAATATCATTTAATGTTTCCTAATCAGAATAAAAAAACAACAGCTGATGAATTGGGAATTAGTTACGAATATTTTATTAAAGTATTAAAACACTGGAAAGACAACGATAATTGTATAACAATAAAAAGTAGATTATAATGAAACAACAAATTTTTATAGACGACATACACGAGTATGATTATGAATTAACTAAAGATAATTTTCATACATTATATTACAAAAATGGAGATATTGCTCTAAAAGTTTTTGAAGATAGAAAAAGAATACAGTTTAACATTATGAATGTATTAGGTTACGAGCAATCAAAAGAATTATCTATACTTTTAAAAATTATTACAAATCTTGGTAAATGCGAAATAAAATGAAACAACAAATTTTTATAGACGACATACACGAGTATGATTACGAGGAATTGACTCAAGGAGATGTGATATATCACAATCTTTATTTCAGCAACGCAGAGCAATGGAATGACCATATAAAAGGCAAGATTGCAATGGTAATTAAAGACACTGGAAACGGATTAGAAGGAGATGAATCAGGTAAAATTGATTACCACGAAGCCGAGCAATTATTTATACTTCTGAAACTAATCAACCCTATACAGAAATACGAAATAGGAACTAAAAAATTATTATAGTGAGCGATATAACAAAATGCAAAGGCACTAATTGCGACAAGCGAGAGTTTTGTTACCGATACACCGCAATGGAAAGTAAGTATCATCAATCTTGGTTTGTTGATTCACCTATAAAAAATGATGGAACTTGTGATGAGTATTGGGAAATGAAATGTCCGTATTGCGGTCAATATAATGGTATTCACAAACTTAGTTGCAAAACTGGAAAAATAACCGTACATTTGTAAGATGACAAGGCAAGACTACATCCGATTAAAGCAGACTAACCCAACCGAACTAATATATATGTATTATAAGGAAAAGTTTGATGGTTATAAACATAAACCTGAATTAAGTAGAAACGAATTAATGATGTACGTTCAGATGTACAACGATGTAAATTCAATACTTAATTACGTTGTACAGGAATATGATAGAAAATTTGATATAGTCTTGCTTATGAATACTAATGGACAATACATAAAATCATTATGAGAAACCACGAGATAAGTAAAGTCTTGCGAGATGCTGGAATAAAAGAACATCGTCTTTGGGATAAGCCAAGACCAAAATGGGATGATTATGATTTCATAGTCTTAGAATGTATCAAGCGTGGATTACCAATTCCAAATAAGAAAAGTGAAGTTTCTATTATTAGGAAAATAAAAAGATTAAAAGATGGCAAAGTATATGATTCAGTAAAATTAGCTTCTGAAGATAATGGAATAGGATTAAATCTAATATACGATAATTGCAACGGAATAAAAGAACAACAAAAATTTATATATATATATGAAAAGAAAGTACAGTCATTGGCAGAGAGTTTTAAGAATTATGGAATTTTACCACAAGAGGGGCGTGAATAAAGAAAGAGTAAACGAAGTTTATAGGAAAATTAACTTAATAAGATTAGAAAAATGATAACAATAATAGCATTAATAATTGCAGCAGTTTGGTTCTTAATGGAATTAATTTACCATTATCAAGGAGAAATAACAATAGTTCCAATCAAGGGTATAATGCTCGGAGCGTTATATAATAGTGAGGAAATTGAAGAAGAAGATACCGAACATATCATCCAAATACTTTTTTTTATATTTTCTTTCAATTTTATTTGGATAACTGAGAATTAAGTATTACATTTGTCAAATGAAAGAAGTATTAATAACTCAGGAAATAGAAAGAAGAAAAGATGGCACTAAAATAGTTCGCAACTTTTTCTTTAATAATGATAAAACTAATTGGCTTGTTAAAGCACAGTCTTACTTTACAAAAGACGAAAAAAAACAAGCAAAGTTAAATTATAAAAATCAATAAAGATGTTATGGGGGAGCATCATAATTTCCCCTACTAAATTTTATATGCTATGAGCAATAGAATAAATGTGTTTTCAGGAGGTAGTAAAAATCCAGCTACCAAATTTTTAGAGTGGAAATCTGACCAAAAGGGATTTTCTTATTACGACAAAGGATTAGCAAAAAATGTTGAAGTACCGCTTCCATTTAAGTTTGTTTTCCTTGATGAATTATCAACTGTAAAAGGTTGGAATGATGCAAGTTCTTCAGGTATTTTCTCGAATGAGGTTAAGTATCTTTCTAAAGAGCCAATGACTGTTAAAGCATTTAAAGGCGGAGAGATT
>Ga0208133_1000129_pt1 | contig 29953 bp, 32 predicted proteins | sample ColrivemetaGS535_FD_187595 | JGI IMG/M metagenome (GOLD analysis project Ga0208133, IMG submission 187595) | Estuarine microbial communities from the Columbia River estuary, USA - metaG S.535 (SPAdes) (version 2) | ecosystem: Environmental > Aquatic > Marine > Intertidal zone > Estuary | place... | reverse complement strand
TGTGTTACCCACTGCCACTACCAGTGTGCTGGGTGGTGTTAAGATTGACGGCACATCTATTCAAATCAACAACGGCGTTATCAGTCTCAACGCAGGATTATCTGGCAGTGTCACATTCAAAGGTGGCTGGAATGCCAGCACTAACACACCCACATTGGTCAACGGTGTTGGTACCAGCGGATGGATGTATATTGTAACTACCACTGGCACACAGAACTTAGGTGCTGGATCAGAAACGTTTTCCGCTGGCGCACTGCTGGTATATGACGGTGCTGTTTGGATTAACGTTTCATCTAATAGTGGTGTGGTGTCTTTCAACACACGTACTGGTGGAATAACATTGACCAGCGCAGATGTTACCACAGCATTAACCTTTACACCTTACAATGCCACTAACCCAAGTGGGTATACAACCAACATTGGTGATGTGGTTGGACCAGCTACAGCAACAGACAATGCAATAACAAGGTTTGATGCTACCACAGGAAAATTACTGCAAAACTCCCTAGTAACGATCAGCGATCTTGGGGCAATTGTTGCCCCAAGTGCAAGTAGTATTATTCCCTTCCATTATGCCACTCAGGCAGCTTTTCCAAGTGCAACTACCTATCACGGAGCCATCGCACATAGCCATGCAGATGGAAAAATGTACTTTGCACACAGCGGTGCATGGGCGGCGCTGGCCAATGCATCTGACATTCCCACAGCACCAAGCATCAATGGTATTGTAAAATCAAATGGCACAACACTTTCTGCCGCAGTAGCTGGAACAGATTATATTGCTCCATACACGAGCCAAACAGCAAACTATATACTAGCAGCACCAAATGGGTTAGCTGGTACTCCAGTATTCAGAGCTGGCGTGATTGCAGATCTCAGTAACTTAGGCGCAGGTGTTGCCACATTCCTTGCTACTCCAACGTCTGCTAACCTAGCGTCTGCTATTACAGATGAAACTGGTTCTGTCAAAGTATTGTTCAGTACCAGTCCAACAGTAACAACTAGTCTGGTCACAGATAGCGCAAGTTTTGATTTATTAAACACCACAGCTACCACAGTTAACTTTGCAGGTGCGGCCACTACATTGAACATTGGTGTAGCGAGTGGTACTACTACCATTGCTGGCAACTTGACTGTCAACGGAACAACTACCACTATTAATTCAACAACACTCACCGTTGATGATAAGAATATTGAGTTAGGCAGTGTAGCATCACCAACTAACACCACAGCTGATGGAGGCGGTATTACTCTTAAAGGTGCTACTGACAAAACATTTAACTGGGTCAATGCTACCAGTGCATGGACATCTTCGGAAGACCTTAATTTATTAACTGGTAAAGTTTATAAGATCAACGGCAGTAATGTATTAACAGCCAGTGCTGTATTAAATGATAGTACACAAACCAGTGTTACTGTTGGCGGCTATGCTACAACATTATCAATAGGTGCTACCACTGGTACTGCCAGCATTTTAAACACTGCTGTTAACCTAGGTACCAGCACTGGCACATTGACCACTGTGACTATTGGTGGTGCTATTGCTGGTAATATATTAAAATTAGCAGGTACCACAACCAGTACCACAACTGCTATCACAACTGATGTAACCACAGGTACTGTCAGCGTTTTCGATACAGGATTAACTGGTATATTAAACATTGGTTCTGCAGTTGGTCAGACAAATATTGCCACAGGTACAACTGCCAGTGGCAGTACTAAAACTGTTAACATTGGCACAGCCGGTCTAAGTGGTAGTACAAATACCATTACTATTGGTTCTACAAGTGCTGGTGGTACAATGATATTTGGTCAGTCCACGGCTACTAGCACATATAACATTGCCGCTGCCGCTACGGTCAGTGGTAGTACTAAAACCGTTGCTATTGGCACAGCTGGCCTAAGTGGTTCAACTACTGCTATCAGCATAGGTAGTGCAGTAAGTGGCGCAACAAGTACGCTGACCATCAGCGGTTCACTTGCTGATGCTACATTAACAAGTACAGCCAAGAGTGTTGGTTATCTAGGCTTGCCACAGAGTGCTACTGCTACCAGTGCTACATTAGGTATTAGTGATGCTGGTAAACACATTTATGTTACCACAGCAAGTCAGACAATAACAATTCCAGCCAATGCATCAGTAGCCTATCCAATAGGAACTACTCTTACATTTATTGCTGGTACAGGTGCTACTACGGTTATTATTACTATTAATACAGACACTATGAGATTAGCAGGCGGTACATCAACTGGTAATAGAACATTAGCAGCAAACGGCATGGCCACAGCAGTTAAGGTAGCAGCCACAACATGGTATATTAACGGAACAGGATTGACATAATATGACAGGTGCAATAGCAGTAATGGCAGGCTACGGTGCGTTTGAAAACCCAGCACTGCCTTTTGATTTTTATAATCCGCCACAGTTAGTCAGTGCTAGCTTTAATGGTACTACTCAATCATTGCTTGCGCCTTCAAGCGCAACCAATGCGGCATTTACACAAGCCGGTGACTTCACTGTTGAGTCTTGGTTCCAACCTACCAATGTGACTGGCACACACTATTTGTTCACCCTGGGGACAGAAGCCGCAAATAGATATGGTTGCTATCTGTCTGGAACAACTATTACCACTGCACTGTATGCCAGCGGTAGCACATTTGTGTTTCAGAATGTGGGATTCAATTACTCAGTTGATGGATTTGCTGATACTACCTTTCCTGCTCTAACTCTAGTCAGAGGACAGTTATACACTTTTAACTTTACCAACGTGACCAGCAGTCACCCAATAGCACTGAGATTAGGTGACCAGAATACTGCCACAGTACCCGGTACCACTGGCAATAATGCCAGTGCAGGTGTTTACGGAACTACAGTAACATATCAAGTACCTCTTGATGCTCCTTCAACCATATACTATCAATGTGCAGCTCATTCCAGCATGATTGGCACAATCAACATTGTTGCTCCCGATGTTAGCTACACCAGCACTGTACCTATCAATACTTGGACTCACGTGGCAGCAGTGCGTTCGGGAAGCACAATAAGCATATACATCAACGGTGTTGCCAGTGCAACAACGGATACGCAAGCAGGAACAATAGGTAATGGAGTATTGAGAATTGGAGCAGATTCGGGAGGGTTGAATCGATTTGCAGGTAATATGTCAAACTTCAGAGTGGCTGCATCAGCAGTATACACTGGCAACTTTACCACACCTACCCGACCATTGTCACTGACCGGTGCTGCGTTCTTTGCAGCATTGGGTGCTACACCATTTGTTGATAGTTCAACAAATGCAATCACAGTGACCAATACAGGCACTATAGTCTTGGCAGATCTAAGTCCGTTCCCAGCAACTTGGATTGACAGTGTGTCAAGTATTATTGGCGTAGTAGCAGTACGGCCTAACACGGCCAGCACCTCCAATCCTAAATATGATCCTAGATTTGGCGGCGGTATTATAATTGCAGAGACTTCACAAAGCTATGTAGATGTGCCTACTGCAAGGGGCGTGGGTGGTGGATTTACTATCAGTATGGCGGCAGTTTTACCCATAGCACAGGGTAGTCACTATGTAAGTATATTTGACGGCTCTGTACTAGACAGAGCTGGACAGTACATCAACGCTAGGAATTGGGTGGGTGACGGACTTGAAGTAGGTGGACAAGGAGTTTGGGCTGCTAGTAACAGTACCACTAACCCGTCCATGCAAACACTGGCCTGGTGGGACTTTGTGTTCAATGATCGAATTGTAACTGTTTATAAAAATGGCGCACTGGTAACAATGGCCGGTTCCGATATGGGAGCAGGTAGCGGTATACTGGGATGGAAGAATCCATTGCGTTTTGCAGGCGATGACAGTATCAGCTCAGGTAACACTATGTGGCCTGGCACACTGTACAGAATGATACACACAAAGACTGCACTGAATTCCACGGCGGTTACTGCACAATTTGATGCAGTGAAAGCTACCTACGGTTTATGACAATAATTTTAGCAGTTCTAATAATGACTCACTTGACAATTGTGTCAGTTACACTGTATCTACATCGTAGTCAAAGTCATAGAGGTGTTGAGTTCCATCCTGTACTTGCTCATGCCATGCGTTTTTGGTTGTGGCTAACTACAGGCATGACTACCAAGCAATGGGTAGCAGTTCATCGCAAGCATCATCAAAATACAGACGTTGAAGGTGATCCGCACAGTCCACATGTATACGGTATATGGAACTTGGTATTTGGCGGAGTCAAGTATTATAATCGTGCAGGCAGTGATGCAGCTATGGTTATAAAATACGGTATGGGCACGCCCAAAGATTGGATTGAACGTAAACTTTATACACCCCACCATCGCCTAGGCATTCTTGTAATGCTGATCATAGATCTATTGTTATTTGGGCCATGGGGATTTCTAGTGTGGGGTGTTCAAATGATATGGATTCCATTCTGGGCTGCGGGTTTTATCAACGGAATGGCGCATTGGTGGGGATATCGCAACACTGATACTAATGATAAAAGTAAAAATCTAATGCCATGGGGCATATGGATTGGTGGCGAAGAACTACATAATAACCACCATGCAGACATTGCTAATCCTAAGTTTAGTCAGAAATGGTGGGAATTTGACATAGGTTGGTTTTATATACGCACTTTAAGTTGGCTGGGTTTAGCAAAAGTGCGAACCAGCTAAATATAGTATATGAGAGCGAACTATGACCATACAGACTATTAATCTAGGAACTTACGCAAACGACGGCACTGGCGACGATCTACGTGTAGCTTTTCAGAAAGTTAATGCTAACATAGCAGAATTATACAGCACAGTATTTGGTGCTAACGTAGGAGCGAATCCACCTATATCAGGTGTTGAAGAAGGCGAACTATGGTGGAGCACAGTAGAAGGTAGACTATACATTAAATATGGAACATCATGGGTTGATGCAAGTCCAGAAGACGGATTTGTAACTTATGACATCACTGCTGAAACTGCAACTGGTGGCGCAAGCGTAAGATTAAACGGTACAGATTTATCGCAAGATAGTATTAAATTTGCATCCAGTACAAACGTAACAGTTACTAGAACTGACGCAAATACTATTACTTTTAGTTCTGAAAGTTTTATTGGTAATGTAACAGGTAATTTATTAGGTAATGTTGTTGGTAATGTTGTTGGTAATACCAACGGTCTACATACTGGCGCAGTCATCGGTAACGTAACCGGCGATGTATTCGGAGATACTGATGGATTACATACCGGCTCAGTTATTGGCGATGTAACTGGAGACGTAACTGGGGATACTACAGGAACACATACTGGTGCAGTTATCGGTAATGTAACTGGTAATACTACTGGCACACATACTGGTGCAGTAGTTGGCAATGTAACTGGAGATACTACAGGAACACATACTGGTGCAGTAGTTGGCAATGTAACTGGTAATACTACTGGCACACATACTGGTGCAGTAGTTGGCAATGTTGTTGGCGATGTAACTGGCACACATACTGGTGCGGTCGTTGGCGATGTTGTTGGCGATGTAACTGGCGACATTTATGACGGTGCTGTAAAAATATTTGATAATCAGACCAGAGCAACAAAAATAGATATAATTACAGATGCTGGCAACATAGTACTGGCTCACAACTCTGTAAATTTGTACAACAGTAGTGGTACACTTCTTATATCCGGCGGCTCTTCACAGTTCATAGGATCACTAACTGGCAATGCTAGTACTGTAACTAACGGTGTTTATACAGATGGTTCATATGCAGACCCTACATGGATTACTAGTTTAGCTGGTAGCAAAGTAAGTGGTAATATCAGTGGCAATGCTGGCACGGTTACTAATGGGGTATATACCACAGGTGATCAAACTATCGGTGGTACTAAGACATTTAGCAATAAGATAACTGGAAGCATAAGTGGCAATGCAGATGGCAATGCTGGCACGGTTACTAATGGGGTATATACCACAGGTGATCAAACTATCGGCGGTACTAAGACATTTAGTAATACAATTACAGGAAATGTAAGTGGCAATGCTGGCACGGTTACTAATGGGGTCTACACTTCGTCAAGTGTTAACGCATTATCTGATGTAGATACCGTATCTGTTGCGCCAACTGATGGTCAAACACTTGTTTGGAACAGCGGAGTAAGTCAATGGAAGCCGGGTACAATTGCGCCAGGCGGCGTAACTAAAATTATTGCAGGAACAAACATTTCAATTAACCCTACAAATGGCCTCGGTGATGTTACAATTACATCGACTGGCGGCGCTGGGGGTAGTTTAGATTTTGGCACATTTTCAGCACCGGCAGGCTTTAGTTTAGATTTAGGAACATTTTAAAAGGTTTAGGAGACAACAATGGCATTACAGATTAGAAGAGGCCTCGAAGCAGGCAGAGCAGCGGTTACTCCTGCACCCGGTGAGCTTCTATTCACCACTGATCAAAGTAAATTATATATCGGTGATGGTGCAACTGTGGGCGGCACACTTGTTACTGGCAGTGGTATTGGTAACGTTGTTGAAGACACTACTCCTCAACTAGGTGGTAACTTAGATGTTAATAGCTACAGTATTGTTAGCACAAGTAATGGTAACATTATACTGGATCCGAACGGATCTGGAACCATTCAATTAAATGCAAATATTACCACAACAGGTAACATTACAAAAACTGGTGAATTAAATATTACTTCAACAACATTTACTAGTTTCGGAAATGACACTACACTAGTAGATGGTAATGTGACTATAACTAGAAATTCATATGCTTCAACTCCAGGTTCGGGATTCTTATATCAACAACACCATAATACTGCTGATGCAGTAAATTTTACATTTTTTAGAAGTAGGGGAACTGCCCTTGCAAGAACTAGTGTTGTGAATAATGACGACATTGCCGATATTTCATTTATTTCTAACGACGGTACAGCGGGTGTCGGCGTAGGCAATATTACTTGTCAAGTAGACGGTGCTGTTAGTACTGGACGAATTCCTGGCAGATTTGGATTCTTACTACACGATGGTATAATTAGCGGTACTGGCGGTTTGCGAGAAGTTGCACAATTGAATTCTGCAGGTGTATGGAAAGTTAATGCAATTCAAAATTTAAATGGTACTGATCTAACTCTAACCGCCACAACAGTTAACGTTGCTGGCAATGTTCAAATTAATGCACAAGGCGATTTAAGATTTGCAGACACAGATAGCTCGAATTGGGTTGCTTTCCAGGCACCAGGAACAGTAGCTGCTAATGTAACTTGGACACTGCCAGGTGCAGACGGAACTGCTGGTTATGTGTTAAGCACCGACGGTTCTGGAACATTAACCTGGGTGGCGCAAACTGGCGGTGGCACAAGTTTACAATCAAGAAACACTGTGGCAGTGACCACAACGTCTTTAGCCGACACAGCTACGGGTAACGTAACCTTTACCGGTGCGGCCAAAGGATATGTATTATATAAAATACAAACTACTGGAGCCGCATGGGTGAGATTATACACTGATATTAGTAATAGAACTGCTGACGCCAGTCGTGCAGAAGGTGTTGACCCAGCTGCTGGAGCTGGAGTAGTTGCTGAGGTAATTACTACAGGAGCACAGACTATTTTGATTAGTCCAGGAACACTGGGATTTAACAACGAAAGTAGTCCAGTTACTGAAATTTATGCTGCGGTAACAAATAAAACTGGCAGCACTGCCACTATAACTGTAACACTGACCATATTAAAAATAGAAGTTTAATATGTCATTACTTCAATATATTACTACTAAACGATATATAGTAACTGTTGAAAACAGTGAAGATCTCACAGCCATCTATGATGAATTAGAATCTCTGGGCAAGACTCCTCCGGGATTAGATATTACTCGAGATGTGTTGTGTATTGATCGTAGACCATCTAGTAGAAATACAGTGTATTTGTTAACAGAATGGGAAGCCGGTGAGCTGACTAGAGATCCTAGAATTAAAACCGTAACCCTACATCCTAAAGAATTAGGAATCAGCGCAGGTGTTAATGCATATACGCAGACCAGTTCTAACTGGGACAAATCTACTTCTGCTTCAGGTGTTATGAAAAACTGGGGGTTGTTACGTTGTACGGAAGGCACACAACGAGCAAATTGGGGCGGCACAGGTTATCAAGGCAATGGGTCAGGAACTGTAGCACAAACTGGCACTGTTACTCTAACCCAAACTGGAAAAAATGTTGACGTTGTTATCTGCGATGAAAACGGCCTAGTATGGAATCATCCAGAATTTACTGCCAACGCAGACGGCACCGGTGCTAATAGAACAAATCAATATAACTGGTTTCAACATAATCTTGCTGTTAAAGGAACAAGTCCCGGAACATACAGCTACGGAACAGGCAGTCATTCAACGCACGTAGCAGGCACAGTAGCAGGTAATACACAAGGCTGGGCTAGAGATGCTAACATTTATAATTTATATTACTTGGCAGGTGACGACGCTGACTACACATTTCCCTATGTGTTTGACTACATCAGACAATTTCACGCTAATAAATCTAATAATATAGCAACTGGAAGAAAAAATCCAACCATAGTTAACAACAGTTGGGGCATGAGTATTTTCCCCAGTGACTGGGCATTGACCGACATTACTGCGGTGACATATAGAGGAACTAGATATACCCCAACTGTTGGTGCAACTACATATTTGGGAACCAGTGGTGTTTGTAATGCCAATAGTAGATTGATAGATCTATTAGGATTTGAAAATTTTGGTAACAGAATTACCACTTCAGGACCACCGCCTGCCGGAGCAGGAAATATTTTATCATTTCCAGGAACTTGGACTTCAGAAGGTGGACAAGCATATCTAGCATCACTTGTAGCACCAGCGTCGACGTATACTATCACAGTGCAAGGACCTTGCACTGTTGCATTGATTTCAAATGTAGCATCTGGCGGAATAGCTGGGATTACCTCACTGACATTAGGTGTAACTGTTACTCAAGGTGCATCTACTATTGCAACATACACACAAGGTCCAATTTCATCAGCCGAAGGTGGTGATGTTGAATTGTTGATAGATGAAACTGTGGCTTTACCAAACTCAGCAGTGTATACTATTACCTACAACACAACCCTAGTTAACGCTGAAGTAGCTAGTCCGTTAACTGCCGTGGCTATGAGCACTAGAGTCACTGTGGCCACCGGCCCTGAAGCTGCCACAGTGTCATCAATTACTCCTAGTCTAGGATCTACTGCTGGCCTGACCGTAGTAACAACACCAACAAGTGGAAATAGCGATGACGGTTTTTGGAATATCAGTTTGCCGTTTACGGTTAATTTTCTAGGTGGCCCGCAGACAACTGTATTTCCAGGAACTAATTTTTATCTAACATTTGGGTCAGGGTCAACTGTATGGAGCGGGGTTAGTGTATCTAATCCTAACTTACCAAAAATTATGTGGTGTGCCAGGGATAATTCTGTTCAAAGAATTTATCATGGAGTTGAGGGAACTGCGCCAAATAGAACTTATAGAATTAGAATGGAAGGTAATGCCTCAACATCAGGAACACTAGGTAGTCCTGGCATGGTCTGCGAGTATACTTTCTACGAAGCAACTCCATCGCAGATAGACTTACAAGTAGGCGTAAACAATGCTAAAACTACCAGTTCGGGATTTACTACAGAGCAATTAAACACTTGGGGATTTATCAGCGGTCAACGTATTCCAGCAAGGGTAGCAGCACTAGATGCCGACATTGAAGATGCCATAGACGAAGGCATTGTCACTGTAGGTGCCGCCGGCAACGGACGGTGGAAACACGATGTGCCTGGCGGCCTAGATTGGAACAACACGTTTGAAATGTCAGTAAGATATCCAGGCAGTGTGACACAACCTTACTACTACATGAGAGGAACTAGTCCTACTGCTAACGACACTGCCGCCAACGGTGGATTTGATCTGCCTAATATTTGTGTCGGATCTGTAGACAGTATACAGACAGATCAAAAGGTAATATATAGTGATTGCGGACCAGGTGTAGATATATGGGCTCCAGGTACATATATTATAAGCGCATTACCTAGTGGGACGGCTGATCCTAGAAACGGATCATATTATCTAGGTAAGTATAGTGGAACCTCAATGGCTAGTCCTCAGGTTGCTGGGGTGTTGGCCTGCGCTCTCGAAGTTTATCCCGGAATGAAGCAAGAAGCCGCCAAAGCATATATTTTAGCCTATGCCAAGAGTAGTCAATTAACTACTACCAATGGCGGTCCTACCGATGCTCAAGATATACAAGGTGCACCTAATAAATTTTTATACTACTATAAAGAACGTGCAACTTCAGGAAATACATTTCCTAAGATCAACTATAAACCTAGACCCAGCACTGGGGCAGTATTTCCTAGACCTAGAATAAGAAGGACTCTGTAATGGCATTAACAGTCTGGACTCAACGATCTGGATACAGGTTTAATACAGTACAAGAACGTAGTGTAGTTAATGTATCGCTGCCTTCTAATGGCAGCGTTGGAATTAATTACACAGTTATCTCTGGTAAGTTGCCTCCTGGGTTACGAATAGTAAACAATACCGTTCAGGGATCACCTTTTGAGGTTCCTCGCACAACTGATTTTAAATTTGTTGTTAGGGCCAGTAATGGAACAGACCTTGCAGATAGAACATTCTTCTGGACTATTGAAGGTTCGGATCAACCAGTATGGCAAACAGCAGCAGGATCTCTACCTGTTGGTCCTAATAATGTATATTATATTCTCGACAGTTCATATATTGATTTTCAGCTGCTTGCCACTGACACTGACACTGCCGCCGGACAACAATTAAAGTATTTTATTGCCAGTAACGAGGGAACGCTTCCTCCAGGATTAGTATTAACAGACTCCGGAAGAATTGCCGGGTGGGTACAGCCTGCGTTAGTTATTCCGGCGGCAGCAGGTAACGGATACTTTGACACTGCTGTTTATGATACAGTTGCATTTGATTTTGGCTACAGATCATCTAATGGATATGACAGTTATATTTACGATACTGCAATTTTTGATTTTAGTACTGCTAGTCTTAGTCCTAAAAAATTAAATCGTAACTATGAATTTATAGTAACTATTACTGATGGAGATACAGAGGTAAAAAGAAAATTTAAAATTTATGTAGTTGGCGACGATTACTTTAGAGCAGACAATACTATTACCACTGCTGGTTCAGGGTCGTTTATGGTTGACGCAACGTATGTACGTGCGCCAATTTGGGTAACTCCTACAAATCTCGGAGTGCGCAGAGCTAACAATTACCAAACTATAAGATTAGATACATATGAAGATTTAGATCTTGGACCAATTGTCTACTCATTAGACACAGTAAATCCAGACCTAAGTGCAAGTGTTTTGCCCCCGGGTATGCAATTTGATCAAGGCACTGCCGAAGTGTTTGGAGTAGTTCCTTATCAACCAGCAATTACTAAAACTTACCGATTTACTGTTAGTGCAACTAGACTAAGCGATCGTACAGAAACTGCTACTAGCAGACGCACATTTACGGTGCAAGTATTAGGTGAAGTTGAAAGTGTAATGGGATGGGTCTCTGGATCAAACTTAGGCAACATTGAAGCTAATTTGATCAGCAACTTGTCTGTTGTTGCATCCACTACAATTATTGATTCTGTTATACTGTATGTAAAAACTGATGGTGCGCTACCTCCTGGTTTAACCTTGGCATTAGATGGTGAGATTGTGGGCAAAGTAACACAGTTTGGTGATAGTGTACAATATCAAGGCCTATGGACGGCCTTGAGAAATTACAATATAAACAATGTAGTTTTACGCGGTGGAATATATTACAAGGCTATTATGAGCAGTGTAAGTGCTACATTTAACACAAGTCATTGGGTTGTATATACATTTACAAATCAAGGCATTGTTACATTCGATGGTAGTAATTTAAGTTTAGATGCGGGTACTACTACCTTTGATCGTAAATATTCGTTTACAATAAATGCCCGAGACATCCTGGGCTACAGTGCAATATCAAGGACCTTTAATCTAACTGTTGTTACTCCAAACAATAGATTATACAGTAATATAACTGCAAGACCTTATCTTAAATTAGATCAACGAGAAATGTTTAAAACATTTATTAGAAATACCAGTGTATTTGACGCTACAGCTATTTATAGACCTGGCGATAGTAATTTTGGCATACAAAATGATTTAAAAATGTCTGTGTATGCTGGTATTGAAACTAAAACTGCTGCCCAGGTGGTATCAGTAGTTGGACAAAATCATCGAAAGAAACGTTTTAAATTAGGTGATATCAAACTAGCACAGGCAAAAGTGCCGGCTACTAATACGGTAGTGTACGAAGTAATTTATATTGATGTTATTGATCCTCTTGAAATTGGTGATAAAACTTTAGACTTAGCTGTTGCTGGATCTATCGACCCTATGATGGCCACAGTTGACCAAACAAACATTTATTTTAATGGGCCGTTTAATACTTCAGAAAGATTTTGGGGCAGACCTCAACCCTATTCAGTAACCGCAGATCGTAGCGATGTATATCCAGATGGTGAATTTAGAGGACCAGCAAGTATATCATTATGGCGCAAGCGTATTGAGCAGCTAGGTCTTCATGATCGAAATTACATGCCTTTATGGATGAGAACAGTACAGGACGGCAGCGTTCAAGAATTAGGATTCGTCAGTGCCATTCCCTTATGCTTTTGTAAAGTTGATCGCGGTGCTGACATATTACTAAACATTAAAAATTATCTAAAAAATAATACGGATTTTAACTTTAATAAGATTGACTACACTATTGATAGATACACAATAGATTCTGTTACTGGCGATACCACTGATAAATATATCGTATTTAGAAATGACAGGACCATAATAACATGACCAGTGCGATAGTATCATCAACCATAGACTCCGCTTTTCCAGTAGCAGGGCAAGATAATAACAGCCAGGGATTTAGGGATAACTTCCTAATTACTAAAACTGGATTAGCTCAAGCAGCGACTGAAATTTCAGCGTTACAATTAACCACCGCTAAGTTAAACGTAGCTAATGATTTTTCTGGAAATATTATTCAAAATGCAGTGACTAAAAAATTATATGGGTCTGTTGCTACTATTCTTGAAGCGGCCACGGCCAACTTAGATGTTTCCACTGGAGATTATCATAGAATTACTCTTAGTGATGCTAATATTACTTTAACTTTAACTAACTGGCCAACATTAGATAGCCGATTTGCTAAAGTGCGTATTCATTTAGAAAATTTAAAAGCAATATCACACACTGTTACCTTTGCAACTAATGCATTGGCTACTGTATCAGATGATGATAGCGGAAAATTTACAAGCCATGCAATAGCAGTGCCTGCTGGGGCCACTGTTATAGTTGACGCATGGAAGTATGACTATGGTACTGGTAGTAAAATGTATATTAATTATGTTGGACAATTTGTATGATGCATCCGTTAGCTGAAGATTTTTCAGAATTAAAAGACGCTGAGATTGAAACTCGAGTTTCTGAACTTAGTAAGAAGTATTGGCAAAGTAACAATCCATCTATACAAAATCAAATAGCGTTATTTTTAGATTTGTATAATGAAGAGCTAAAAAGCAGACGAGCTAAATTATGGCAGCAACAATACCAAAATAGAGATAAAGGCCTTGACAAACTGATCAATGTCAAGTAAAATAGCTAGATGCTATCAGACTCTTACGGTAATCCGATCTTTCAAGAACACGATATTTTTAATATGCTCTACAAAGGGCAGATAGAACATATTGATCAAATTTTTACAGAGCCCGCAGGTGAAGTACAAAACTTGTTTAAGAATTTAGGAATCTCTCCTAAGTATATTGATCCATCTACAGATCAAAGAAGTTTTGATACAGCTAATCAATCTGATTGGTTTATTCCCAAAGATTATTATCCAAATTTAGTAGAGATGCTCTACGGAATGTGCTCTACTAAAGAGCAAACAGATCGTGTAAGCGAAGAACTCGAAGCATTTATTGAGCACAATATGCTGGATCTGTTATATGTATTAAAGTATATTGTAGATACGCTTAGGGCTAATAATGTAGTTTGGGGTGTAGGAAGAGGTAGTAGTGTTGCAAGTTTTGTGCTGTACTTGATCGGAGTACATAGAATTGACAGTTTAAAATATAATTTAGACTGGCATGAATTCTTGAGATAAGTAATTATATAATGTTAGGAGATAACAATGGCAAATAGTGTTTATAGAACCATGCAAGGCAAAGAAATTGACCTTGACAAATTACGTATTAAAAACGAAATGACTTTGGCAGTGGGCAATGTTAAAGTTAATGCTCGCGGTGATGAATTAGGCCCCGGGGGTAAGATCATTAAAAAGCGTGAAGATGTAATGACTGAGTATCATACTCATGCAGATGCAATCCCAACTAAGGCTGCTAAGCCTGCCAAGGCATCAGCACCTGTTGTTAATACACCCGAATCAAATTTTGAAGACTTTGACTCGGAGGAAAAATGAGTCTTAATGTAACACGCGGCAAGATTAGACCTATCCGTGATCACGTACTGATTAGGGATATGGAATTTGGTGACGAGACTACACAATCTGGTATTGTAGTATTATCGGGAAATGGAAAATCTTCTGGTATTAAGCCAAGATGGGGTCAAGTATACGCAGTAGGTCCGGAACAATTAGATGTCAAAGTTGGCGAGTGGGTCTACATTGATCACGGTCGATGGACTCGAGGTGTTACTATTGAAGACGAAAGCGGTGATGAAATTATCATTCGTCGAGTTGATAATAAAGATATTTTACTATCATCTGACGAGCCGCCTAAAGACGTACTGTTCAATAGTTTATAATATGACCAATCCATTTAGAGACCAAGAAAAGTTTATGCGAGCTTGTGATCAAAGCGTCGATAAGTTTGATGAAAAACAATTCTCAATGTATATTAAACTTATTGACGAAGAGCATCAAGAATTGCTAGAAGCTACTCTAGCAGAAGATTCAGTAGAACAACTGGATGCACTTATTGATATTTTAGTTGTTACCGTCGGTGCTATCCATAGTATGGGTGCAGATGCCGAAGGCGCTTGGAAGGAAGTTATGAAAACAAACTTTGCTAAGATTGATTCAGAGACCGGCAAGGTTCGTAAACGTGAAGACGGTAAGGTATTGAAACCCATAGGGTGGACGCCGCCGGAGTTGGCTCCGTTCGTGAGCAAATAACTCAAAGGGTCTTGACAGACCCTTTCTTTTCCTCTATAATAGCACAAAAGGACATTATATGGAAATACAACCTAAAGATACAAGCCGAGGACATTTTTATGTCAGCATGATAAAGAGTGTGTTACGTATCATTGCCGGAGCGGCATTTGCCGGCACAGCATTTGGATGGGGTTCCGTATTTGCAGGCGGCTGTTTGCTTATGATAGCAGAAGTATTGGGAATCTTAGAAGAGGTAGTGTGATGTGGAGAGTTAGGTATTATATGGTTGCTGGAACAAGAACAACAAAATTGTTTTCCACGCTATACGATGCTACACAGTTTGTAGTGTATAAAATACGCTCCTGCGATGTTTATGAATTTACAAAGGTCAAAGAATGAAAGAACTATGGGTTGAAAAATACCGTCCTGCAACTGTTGACGGTTATGTGTTTAGAGATAACCACCAGCGAGAACAAGTGCAAAGCTGGATCAAACAAGGTACTATTCCACATTTACTGTTTAGTGGCAATGCTGGCATTGGTAAAACAACATTGGCAAAGATCTTGTTTAATGAGCTTGAGATCCAAGACTTGGACATCTTAGAGATCAATGCGTCACGTACTAACTCAGTTGAAGACGTTCGTGACAAGATTGTAAACTTTGTACAGATGATTCCGTTTGGGGACTTTAAGGTAGTACTATTAGATGAAGCAGACTACTTGTCGCCTAATGCCCAAGCAGCACTTCGCGGCGTTATGGAAGAGTATCATACTACTGCACGTTTTATCTTAACTTGCAACTATCCTAACAGGATTATTCCTGCACTACATAGTCGTTGCCAAGGTTTTCATATTGAACGTGTTGACGTTGCTGAATTTACTGCTCGTGTAGCTACTATTCTTATGGAAGAGAACATAGAGTTTGATCTTGACACACTGGATACATTTGTTAAAGCAACCTATCCAGATCTGCGTAAGTGTATCAATACCGTGCAGATGAATAGTTTAGAAGGCAAGCTACATACACCAGAGAAAGGCGATAGCGGACAAGCTGACTACAAGATTGAAATGGTTGAACTTTTTAAGAAAGGTAAAATCTCAGAAGCACGTAAGCTAGTATGCAGTCAGGCAAGACCAGAGGAGATGGAAGAAATCTATCGCTGGTTATATGACAATGTTGCTATCTTTGGTGAAGAACCTCTACAAGAGAAAGCTATCCTTATTATTAAACAGGGTCTAGTAGATCATACCTTAGTCAGTGATCCAGAAATTAACTTGGCTGCTACGTTAATTAGATTAAGCCATATACAATGACACACCTTGTTACTGAAAATTGTATCAAATGTAAGCACACTGATTGTGTAGCAGTATGTCCAGTTGATTGTTTTTATGAGGGTCCAAATTTCCTAGTAATTAATCCAGATGAATGTATTGATTGTGGAGTGTGTATTCCAGAATGTCCAGTTGATGCAATTGTAGCAGACAACGATACTAACACTAATATACCGTTGTGGTTGGAGATTAATACTAGACTAAGCAATAAATGGCAGGTTATTACTAAACGGAAGCCAGCATTGCCTGACGCAGAAGAATGGAAAGACAAGCCTAATAAACTAGACTTGCTAGAAGAATGAAGCAAAAACTGATCGATGCATATATGAAAACTGCGGAAATATTTGCAGAACTCAGCCATGCTCGACGCTTGCATGTTGGTGCTATTGTGGTCAAAGATGATAGAATAATATCTATCGGCTACAACGGTATGCCGGCAGGTTGGGACAACAACTGCGAAGATGAGATTGGACATGTGCTAGACGTTGATGAAAATGTTGTTGAAATTAGATTAAAAACTAAACCAGAGGTATTACATGCTGAAACTAATGCGATTGCTAAACTTGCTAAGTCTAACGAATCTGGTATGGGTGCTACTATGTTTATTACCCATGCTCCATGTTTGGACTGTGCCAAACTTATCTTCCAAAGTGGCATTAGCAGTGTTCTATATAGGAACAGTTATAGGGATACTAGTGGTGTCACGTTTCTTGAGAAGTCAGGGATCAAAGTAAAACAATTAGGAGATGAGTAATGTGGCCGTTTAAAAAGAAAGAAAAACATCAAATATTTTTTGAATGTGAAGATTGGGCTGTTAGAAAATACGCACCTGTTCAATTAGCAAAGAATTTCATGCCTACCGCATTTAAAGATATGCCTACGTTTTTAAACAAAGCCGATCATATGATTGACCGCATAAAAACTGTTAAAGCATGCCCCGGAATAATAGATTATTGTTCTGCAGGATTTGTTATACCAGCATGGTGTGACATTGAACTTATTCCTACAGATGATGGCAACCAAGTGATTGCGCGATACAGTCATCCTAAATTTAACCATGCAGTGCATTCGCAGGAAACATTACAAGATTTATTGATTAATAAGTTTAGTGTAAGAACCGCAGTAAAATTAGACAACCCATGGGCCATGTGGGCAGCTGAAGGATATAGTCTAATGTATTTGCCTATGTATTACTACGATGACACCCGAAATTGGGAGGCAGTTCCTGGCTGGGCTGATCACGACCTCGGAGCAGTTAGGAATCCAGTCATTGTAATGTTAAAAGAAATTAAGTATACTAAGATTTCTATGGGAGAACCGCTTGTGCAAGTAGTTCCTATTAAACGAGAAACTATTACTGCATATACCGGAAAACTAAGCGAAGTTGCTATTGAAAGACAGCATGGACTATCATTCGTACAAAACATGACATTTAACGGATGGCTTAAATATGTGAGGCACACAAAATCTTACAATATTGATGTGCATGATATCGAGTTACCAGTAGAAGTAAAAAAAGGGCCCTGAGGCCCTTTTTCTTTAATCGTCACCGTAAAGGTCTAACACCTCCTTAACGGCATTGTGACGTTCGATATCGTGGCTATCAAAACGCACAACATCAATGTGAGATAACTTACGTCCTTCAACTTTACCAATAAAGTCTATAAGTCCATTGTCTTTTAATCTGTCTGCTTGGTTCAAGTCACCAGTTACTACCATTTTAGAGTTTTCTCCTAGGCGGGTTAGTAGCATTTTCATCTGGTTCTGAGTTGCATTCTGCATTTCGTCCGCAATAATATAAGCATTTTTAAATGTGCGACCGCGCATATATGCAAGTGGGCTTATTTCTATAATGCCTTCTTCTAGCATCGATTCGATTTCTTTAGTTAGATAATATTCTCCTAATACATCGAAGATTGGTCTTGTCCATGGCGCCATTTTTTCATTTAGCGTACCAGGTAAGAATCCTAAATCCTCATCAACAGAAACGGCAGGTCTCGTGACTATAATCCTATCAACTTTACCTTCTTGATAAAGTTTGATTCCCATTTGAACAGCCAACAAGGTTTTACCTGTACCAGCAGGTCCGACGGCAAACAAGATGTTCTTGTTATCATCGTTGAGCTTGAATAGATAAGATTCTTGGTGTTTATTGCGAGGTAACAGGTTTACACGCTGTTTTTTCGCAGGTTTGTGTGCATGGAAATCAATTACATTCACATCTGAAGTAAAACGTTTTTTCACTCGATTGTTTTTACTCATTAAGTATCTCCCACTTTTAGTAAAGCAGGACATGTAGCGACCGCCTCAGTAACTACAGAGGTCCTACACTATTACTTAGTCATTTTGGACTAAAGTAAACTGACAACATATGATTTAAAACCTGCTAAATAAGAGTAGAACCTTCTGGGAATAACTATGCGCGATATACTTGACGTGATTAAAAATGTAGATACAATTTACAGTACTAATTCTAGCCTAAGCACACTTAAAGACTTTGAACGTGTCCTGGATGAAATGAATATGTATGTATATAAAAACTGGGCAGACGGTGAATTAGCTTCAGGACCTAAAGTTGATCGTCACTGGGTAACTGCTAGCTTCATGTGGCCTCGTGAAAAGATGCCCGATCCTATGGCAGCTAAACGATTAATTGACTATGGATGCCGTGTTCGTTATGAAAGAACACACTTACTTGAGCCTCGTAAGGTTAAAACACCAGACGACTTTCGTCCTGGGACCCGTAAGGGCAAGTTAGAGCAGACACCTGTGTGGCTTGTAGAAATTACTATGCCTAAAACACTAGTTGAAGATATCTACAACGGATATATGACTAAGATGAAAGAAAGCATGGGCATTGGTCGTAATGCAAATGTTGATTCGGCTCCGCCACAAGCAGCAGATCAAGCAGCAGTAGCAGCGCCTGCACCAATGGCACCGGCAGGGGGAGACGCAAATGCACCAGCTTAATGAAGGACTAACAGCAGGCGATCTTCGCATGTTAGTTGATAATATTTTTGAAATTGATAGTTATTCTAGCAAGATGGGCGAGGATAAAGATATCGTTGTTCTGGCGTTTACAGTAAAAAGTCAACGACCATCAGACGATCTTGTAGACTTTATAGAGAACGGATATGACTTTGTGTTAGATGCAGATGCCAGTCCCGGCGAATTAAGTGACGGAAAATACAAAGTGTTTGTTGAGATTGAACGTAATCGTCGTATTGCAGAACAAATTGTGGAATTATTAAACGGTATCGGATTACTTGCTGAAGTTGATAATTTTAAATTTAGATACTATAAGAGTTTTAATAGTATTGATGCTGATGAAAAGAACTTAGATGAAACAGTGCCTAAGACTAAAGATGATTACGAAATTAGTATACAAGAAAATGTAATGAATAACTTTAGTAACTTCTTTGGCCGCAGTTACTTAGACCAAGTAAACGTTGATCATAACGATATTGTGTTCCAAAAGAAATTTTCAGGGCCATTACGTATGCGCATTGCAGACTTTGGAACAAAAGCTGAAGTATATGATAACATTGACGGACCAATTATGTTAGAAGGTAACTCAATGAGTGAAATCATGTACTATACCAAATACGTGGGCAACTACAACATTACTAAAGTTGGGGACAAGTTTGTATTCGAGAACGGTAAACATGCCGTGGCCCTGGAGAAAGTCTAATGAGCCAATTTGGGTGGATAGTAAGTTTCATCCCAGATAGTCTTTTTGTTTGGATTTACTATGCATTTACAATAGCAGGTGTTAGCCTGTACATTGGTAGTAAACTTGTAACGTGGATTCCTATGATAGGGCAGTACAAACTACCCGCAGAGCTAGTAGGCGTAGTACTGTTAGTAATAGGATCATACTTGTTTGGTAGCTATGGTACAGAAATGGCTTGGCGAGAACGTGTAGCAGAATTAGAAGCAAAAGTTAAGGTTGCAGAAGAAAAATCGCAACAGGTCAACACAGTTATAGAAACAAAAATAGTTGAAAAAATCAAAATAGTTAAGGAAAATGTCTATGTCAACAGAGAAATCATCAAAGAAGTTGCTGGCAAACAGCTTGATGCTCAGTGTACTTTGCCTAAGTCTACAGTCGTGCTCCACGACAGCGCCAGTCGTAATGAAGTTCCCGAGCGTGCCGCCGCAACTGATGGAACCCCCAGTGGAGTTGAAGCCAGTCGTCTCCTTGACAGAGTCGTTGAAAACTACGGAGCCTGCCACGAAAACGCAGAAAAACTGAGAGGTTGGCAAGAATGGTATCGTGAGCAGAAGAAAATCTTCGAAAGCGTTAAATAATAGTATAAACAACAAGGAGCGTTGCTATGTTAGATATTTTGTTATGGGTAGCAGTAGGAGCATTTGTAGGATGGAATTTTCCTCAGCCTTTCTGGGCAAAGGCAATTCAGGAAAAAATTCAAACAATGTTAGCTAAGAAATAATAGACTAATAGGAGCAAACACTATGGCAGAAGCAGTTAAAGTTGTAAGCGCAAGCGAACAGCAGAAAGAAGATTGGATGAATTCCAAATGGCGTCCAATGATGGGTTGGATGTACATGGCCGTATGTTCAGCAGATTTTATGTTGTTTCCTGTGTTATGGAGTGTAGTCCAAGTTATAGGTGGCGGTGAAGTTAAAACTCAATGGCAACCAATAACACTACAAGGTGCCGGTCTATTCCATATTGCTATGGGTGCTGTTCTAGGTCTTGCAGCGTGGGGTCGTACACAAGAAAAATTAGGCGGAGCCAACAATGGCGGAATACAAACATCAGCAACAGGATTTCAGGGCGGGTCTTCAACATTTGGCCAATCGCAATCAGGATTCGGGGCAGCACCCGGCACAAGTTATACACCAGCGCCAAGTTGGGGTACAACTCCAGTATCAACAGCATCAAGATCTTTTAGTTCAGCACCATTCGGAGCCGCAGCAGTTGGCGCAGCCGGAGGTTTTGCGGCAGCAACAATGATGCCTGCTATGGACAAGCCAATGCCTAGCAGACCACCATTTGAAGAAGATTTTCCTGAATTAGATTGACCTTTTAGGTCATAATGCTATATAATAGCACTATGGACTATTATCAAATATTAGGTGTAACTGAAAACGCAAGTCAGGATGATATCAAGAAGGCCTACAAAAAGTTGGCTATGAAGAATCATCCTGATCGCGGCGGTGACACACAAAAATTTCAAGAAATATCGCAAGCGTATGACACGTTAGGCGACGAGCAAAAACGACAACAGTATAACGCTCAAAAAAATAACCCCTTTATTCACGCACGTAGCGGAAATCACGGATTCCCAGATATAAACGATATCTTCGGAACAACATTCGGGTTTGGAGGGGCTTCTCCGTTCGGAGGATTCCAGCAACGAGGCCGTAATAAAGATCTATCAATTAGAGTTAGCATTACATTTAAGCAAAGTTATACTGGTACGCAAATTGAAGCAAGGTTTAATACACCTGCTGGTCGTGCGCAGACTGTGGTAGTTGATATCCCGCCTGGCGTGCAAAGTGGACAAACTATTCGATACGGTGATCTCGGTGACGATTCTATTCCACATCTGCCTCGAGGCAATCTCAACGTAACTATAATGGTAGAACCAGATCCTGTTTGGGAACGTAGAGGTAATGAACTAATTACCATACTGACTGTTACAGCGTTAGAAGCTATGACAGGCTGCATGAAAGAAGTTGCTTGTTTAGACGGATCAACTATGCCGTTAAAATTACGACCAGGCATTCAGCACGGAGCAGAGTTTGCCAGTGGCGGTAGGGGATTTAGAGATGTGAATACTGGACGAATAGGCAGTTTAATTGTTGTTCTCAGTATAAATATTCCGGCAGTAACAGATCCCCAATTGATTCGAGAGTTACAAACATTGTATGCTAAACTACGATAAATCTAACAACGGAGACTAAATGACTGTTAATAAATGTTATGCCGCACTAACTCCTATAGTTTTTAAAAAAGTTAAACAACTAGTATTAGGTGTAGAAACTCCGTGGTATGCTACCATGACAGACTATTACTCTGCGCAGCCAAACATCTATAGTCACTCGTGGACGCATTTTGCTATTATGGATGGAAAATCTATATCTCCATTAGGAGATTCGTTAATGATAGCCGCACTTTCAGCACTGGAAAACAGCGGACAAAACGTTGACCAAATTATACGAATTCGATTAGGATTACATTCTATTGGTCCTCAACAGTTTACCGGCGGTGCTCACGTAGATTTGCCGTATCCACACATGGTCGGATTACTTTATCTTAACAATGGTGACGGTGATACTCAGATATATAATGAGAAATATGATTCCTTAGCTAATACAGACACATATCAATATTTTCAACAAGTGCATAAAGGGCAATCAACAATAATGGAAACTTCAACCCCTAAAGAAAATAAACTTATATGGTTTAACGGATTACACTACCATGCCAGTCAGTCCCCGACTACTGTGGCAAATCGTGTAGTAATTAATATTAATTATACAACAAAGGAAACTAAATGGTAGAACCTAGCAGTGAGTTGCAAATGGTATTTGAAAAAGCTATTGATGTAGCTAAGAAACTAAAGCACGAATATTTAACAATTGAACATCTATTGTTCTCTATGTTATGCGAAGAATCGTTTAACAAATGTGTTACTGGTTATGGTGCAGATGCTGATTTCCTTAAAAAGAATTTAGAACTGTATCTTAAAAACAAGTGTGATGAAATTATCACAGAACAAACAGATGTTAAACCACGTAAGACACAGGCAGTAGAGCGTGTGCTTAATCGTGCATTTACACAGGTCCTGTTTAATGGTCGTCAAAAGATCGAACCAACAGATGTATTCCTTGCTATGATGAGCGAAAAACGTTCATATGCAAACTATTACATTCAGCAAGCAGAAATTGACAAAGATAAATTTGCCGATTATTTAAATTCAGATATTACAGAAGTAGACTCAGTGGAAGAACAACGAGACGGACAGGGCGAAAAAGCCCTACGTGCATTTACAACTAACCTTAATGATGCAGTTAAAAAGAACAAGGTTGATCCAGTCATTGGTCGTATTGACGAGTTAGAAAATATTGCACTGTCCCTGGGACGTCGTAGTAAATCAAACGTGATCCTAGTTGGTGATCCAGGTGTTGGTAAGACTGCTATTGCAGAAGGACTAGCCTATAATATTGTCAAGGGCGCAGTGCCAGATTTCTTAAAAGAATACACAGTTTACAGTCTTGACATCAGTGCTATGCTTGCAGGATCAAAGTATCGCGGAGACTTTGAAGAACGCTTTAAGATGGTGCTTAAAGGTCTTGATAAGAAAGGCAAGACTGTGTTGTTTATTGACGAAGCACATATGATCAGTGGTGCAGGTGCAGGTGGACAGCAAAATAGTAATGACCTTGCCAACATGATGAAACCTGCATTGAGCAAAGGTAATATTAAAGTTATTGCATCAACTACTTGGGAAGAATATCGCAAGTACTTTGAAAAGGATCGCGCCCTAATGCGCAGATTTGCACGTATCACCATTGATGAGCCTACTCCAGAAATGGCAGTACAGATTCTTAAAGGTATTAAGAAGTACTATGAAGGTCACCACAATGTTAAGATCAAAGACGATGCTATACAGGCGGCTGTTAAACTCAGCATTAAGTATCAAACAGATAAAAAGTTACCTGACAAAGCAATTGACCTAATTGACCTTGCCTGCTCACGTTTTAATTTAAAACTTGCAGACGACCGTATTGTTGATGAAGCAGCAATTCAGTATGAACTTGCCAAGGTAGTTAACATGCCTACTGAAAAGATTGCAGAGCAAGAGTCTAGTAGTCTTGTTAATCTCGAAGCTAACTTGCAACAAGAAGTCTACGGACAAGATCTTGCTATTACAGAAATTGTTGATAAGATACTGGTCAGTCAAGCTGGACTAAAAGCAGAGAATCGTCCAGTTGGTGCGTTTGTGTTTATGGGTCCAACTGGTACAGGTAAAACAGAAACTGCCAAAGCACTGGCTAAGAATTTAGGTGTTAAGTTGATTAGATTTGACATGAGTGAATATCAAGAGAAGCATTCAATTAGTAAGCTGATCGGATCACCTCCGGGCTATGTTGGATTTGAAGAAAATTCTGGCTTGTTAATTACGCAGGTCCAAGAGAATCCTAACTGCGTATTGTTGTTAGATGAGATTGAAAAATCACATCCTGACGTATCAACTCTACTATTGCAGATGATGGACAATGGATTTGTCACAGGATCTAATGGTAAGAAAGCAGATTGCCGTAACTTGATCCTAATTATTACTACTAATGCTGGTGCAAGTGATTCTGAGAAGAATCAAATCGGATTCGGACAACAGGAAAAGCAATATAGTGATGAAGCATTGAAGAAATTCTTTGCTCCAGAGTTCCGCAATCGTTTAGATGCAGTGGTTACATTCGGCAAACTGACTAAAGAAACGATGATCAAAATTGTTGGTAAGTTTATGGTTGAAGTGCGTGAACAAGTTAAAGACAAAGGTATTAAGATTAAGATTAGTGACGATGCAATTGACTGGTTGATTGACAAGGGCTTTGATAGTAAAATGGGTGCTCGTCCTCTGCAACGTGTCATTGACAAAGACATTAAACGTCCATTAGCTAAGATGATGTTGTTTGGTGATCTAAAGAACGGTGGGGCATTGAGCATTGGTGTAGCTAATAATTTGTTAAGTTTAACTGCTAAACCTAAAGTACAAAAGGTAGTTGTAGATGAAGTTGTATCCAACAATACAGACCAAGCAAACAACCAAGCTGTTTAATAACAAATACAAGTACAAAATTGTGCTGGTATCTAAAGCTGCCGGATGGTTTAGAGGTTGTAATTTTGAAGGGGTAACCGAAGGGTTGCTGCTTCAAAACGATCCCGATGCCAATAAGTGGCTTATTAAACTAACTCCGGATGAGCAACTATATACATTGTGGTTGAAAGAAACACTGGAAAAATTATCAAACTATGAGATTAGGGTTGAAAATCCTTTTATCAGCTTTTATACTAACACTAAAGAAGATGTTGAAAAGCTAGCTAAACTTGACTCAGATCGTGTTAAGTATGTTAGTTTGCCCAAGGCAGGAACTGAATCTGTATTAGATAATCATAAAGTTATTGTTAAGAACTTAGATTTTGACTATAAAGTCACTATGGGCAGAACTATACAAAATTTTACTGAGTTTGTAGCATGGTGTGAAGATAAAGACAAGATCCGTATGCCTAAACGTGCTAAACGTGATTTATCCAAGAATGCCTGTTGGGGCGGCAGTCACTTCTACGTTAAGGATGAAAAGATGCTTCTTATGGTTAAGATGTTTGTTGGCGGTTACATACACAGCGTAGAATCGGTGGTAAAAGAGTAATCAGAGCTAGTTCCTAATATCCCTTTTACGATAAATATCGTAAGAGGGATTTTTTTATGGCGTAAGTAAATCGTCAGTAGATTTTTAAAATTATGAAAATATTTGAACTGTTTAACCCCAATATGAAAAGGAATGAATTTGATCTGCACGATGATCTAATCTTTTTCATGCGTAACGACCCACAATTTTACCGTAAGGAATTTCACCCGTTCCAACAAAAATTCAATCGTCATTGTGATGCAGGGCGTAGTGTGTCAGCTAAAGCGTTCGAACCTATGGTGCATCAAGCATTTGAACAATATAAAAACATGTTCCCCGTAGAAGGAATAGAAGACAAATTAACAGAACGAGATATACAAGAAATTTGTGAAAAGTTACAAGGTGAAGAAACTAATTTTTATCACGAAGACAAGAAAAAAACTGCCGAGAAAAAAGATGATATTAAGAGAACTATTTGAAGCTAAGGCTAAGTCAGTAGGCATTATATTCGGCCGATTTAATCCTCCTCACATGGGGCACATGAAAGCGTGGGAAATGGCTAGTGAGAATTCAACATGGTATGTTGGTACTAATAAAAGTACGCAAGGTCCTAAAGACCCATTACCGTTTGACATTAAAGTCAAAGCAATGCAGGCAGTGTATCCTGAAATTAAAGGACACATTGTTGCTGAACAAAGCTGGTTAACACTGGCCAGTAAGATATATGAAAAGCACGGAAACATTGTATTAAATGTCTACACTGACGAAGACTGGGTTACCAAAGCACTGGTACAGTATAACGGTAAAGAAGGCGCTCACGGATACTACGAGTTTGGCACTATTCAACAACAGGCTACTCCACGCCTAAGTTCAGCAACTGCTCTACGTAATGCGGTTATGGCAGATGATAGAGATTTGTTTGGTCAAGCAGCGGGTGTTGATCCTAATACGCTAATTGCAGGACATGCTTTCTTTGATGTGGTAAAACATTACCTAATGCCACATGCTGAAAAGGCAGCAGCTAAAGTAGTTAAGAAAAAAGTTAAAGAACCAGTAGCAGAATTATCTAGTGAGTTGCTAGGTCGCTATAAGAAAGCAGCAGGTGCAGACGCTCGACGTGCAGATGCAGAAGGTGACTTTGATCGTGGCAACAAACGTTTCAGTGGTATTGTTCGAGCAACTAAGAAGCAATTTGATAACGATACTAAGCAAGGTGTGCCGGAAGGTGAAAGCGATGCTATAGATACTGTAGCTAAACGTTTAACTGATCCTAAAGATGGAATGACTGCTAAACTACGTGCGGCCGGAGACAAGCGCCGTGAAGATAAACTAAAGGGCAGAAATATTTCTAGGCGTGATACTACTAGTAAAGATGATTGGGGTAACCTAAAACAAGAAAACGCATGGGATAGACTTCAGCGTGAGAAAGCATTAGAGTCAGCAGGTGTTGGCATTATTACAAAACAGAATTCAACTGTTGACGTGAATAAAGATACACCAAAGAAGAATCTAAAGGCATTTAGGTTAATATAATGGATGAGCTTGCCCAACTTAAACGTCTAGCTGGAGTTAACAGTTATAAAGGTCTACAGCCATATGACATTAATGAAGGCAGTAATATAAGTATTACTGGCAATGAAAAAGGCAAGTTGATGAAACAGCACAATATTAAACCAGGAACACCCCAGTGGTTTAAGTTATGGTTTAGTCTACCTTATATGACTGGCGAAAAGCCCATTGGAGATTGATATGAGTTTTGAGTTTGATTTTACCTTAGACAAAGTAGCACACCTACTACACAAAAACAAAGAACCAGAATTTTGGTTCAACGCAATGAATACATACTTGCCAAAGTTTGGTATTACTACACCAGCTCGTGTTGCAGGATTTGTAGCACAAGGACAACACGAAAGTGGTGACTTTACTATGTTACAAGAAAACTTAAACTACAGTGCAAAAGGTCTAATGGGTACATTTAAAAAGTATTTCCCAGACGAGGCCATTGCTGCTCGATATGCTAAGAAACCAGAAATGATTGCCAATCGTGTCTACGGTGGACGTATGGGCAATGGTGCAGAAGCATCAGGCGACGGATACAAGTTTCGTGGTCGTGGAGTCCTACAGTTAACAGGTCGTGCTAACTATACACAATGTAGCCGTGATCTATTTGGTGATGACACATTGGCAAATGATCCAGACCTGGTACGTACTCCAGAATATGCTATTATCACTGCCTGCTGGTTTTGGTATAAGAACAAGTTAAATGAGATCTGCGACACTGGTGACATTGTCCTGCTAAGTAAACGTATCAATGGTGGAACTATTGGTTTAGAAGATCGTATTGCTCATTGGAACGATGCACTGGAAGTATTTGAAGGCTAATATGCTGCTACGTGAACTAACACAGCCAACTGACCCTACACTGAGCGTAGACGAAGCTAAGAAGCGTAAGCGTAAGGCTCGTCGTACTACAGGTATATCAGCAGCATACGGGCCCGGACCCTATGGCGGCTATGGATACTATGCTGGCTACAGCGGAGATTCAGGTGGAGGTGACGGCGGGGGCGAAAGTATTGAGAATGAAAACTTCGTATCTGAAACGGCCATGATGGGCAAGATTGCAGACTCAGGCAAAATTATCCGCATCTTGAAGAAAGCACACACCGTGCCATTCAGTGATGAAAAAAACTGGTTGCTGGTAGATATGGATCCTGCCAAAGGCAACAAAGGGCTGGGTATTAAATGGATACCTGCTGACACAAGATTTGAATGGGTAAGGCCCTATAGAGACACAGTAGATGAAAACTTTGCTGATGGAAAGAATCCGCAAGACAAAGGCGATGCTAAACGACACGGGGTAAACACCAAAGGCAGTGTAAGTAGCCTACGCAAAACTGCCAAGCAAGGTGGCCGTAAAGGACAACTAGCGCATTGGATGGCCAATATGAAAGCCGGTAAGAAGAAGTCACTAAATGAAGCTGTTATACATCCAGGTGTAATGGCTGCTCTAGAAGACTTTTTGCCATTTGTTATGAAAATGTTAAAATTAGATAAACTGCCCAGGATCAGCGTTCATAAAACTATAGAGACAGGCGATCAACCTAGCTTTGGCGGCTATGATATGGAAAACAACTCAATAGAGTTAGCTCTTAAAGATCGGCATCCTGCAGATATACTTAGAACACTAGCACACGAACTAGTACACTACAAACAAAATACTACACACAGTCTGCATGATCGCAGTGGACTAACAGGTAGCCCAGAAGAAAATCAAGCTAATTCACAAGCAGGGATCATCATGCGTCATTTTAACAAACGCTTCCCACAATACTTAGAGTAATACTATGAGAATACAAGAACTATTAGTTAAAGAAACTGCTACACCAGGCGGCACAAGCGCAGGTAATGTTGCAGTAGGGGCTGTTTATAAAAACAAGCCTGGAAAATCAACAAAAAATAAAAACGGTACAGTAAAGAACGCATTAGATATGCCCAACAATTTACTGACCGGCGGCAGCTTAAAACGATAAATATTACGATATTGGAGAATTCTCAAAATGCAAGATAACTTTCACCGCCCAGCAGATCACGAAGCAAAAATGGCTCGTGCTGACTTATTTAAATGCGCTCAATACAGCTTTAAGCTATTCAAGATGATCGGGGAAGATCAAGAGCTAGAAGGCTGGGTACAGGCTAAAATCACCAAAGCCGCTGACTACATTGCGTCTGTGTATCACTACATGGAATACGAAATGAAGATTAGTGAGTACGGTAGTGCTATTGAAAACAGCGACATGTATTCAGAAAGCATTCGTCGTTCATTTGCACAAAAACTAACCGAAGCTAAGGTACAGGCTAAGAAAGCCAAAGATGCAATGAAGAAGAAAGAAAAAGATCTCGACGAAGGTTGGGAAGATATGATTAAAGCTAATAAAGAAAAAGCAGATGGCAAAGGTGATATGAAAACTGGCGAGAAAAAGAAAAGTTCTTCGCATGGTGTTATTACTAAAACTGAA
>Ga0208133_1000128_pt1 | contig 29954 bp, 39 predicted proteins | sample ColrivemetaGS535_FD_187595 | JGI IMG/M metagenome (GOLD analysis project Ga0208133, IMG submission 187595) | Estuarine microbial communities from the Columbia River estuary, USA - metaG S.535 (SPAdes) (version 2) | ecosystem: Environmental > Aquatic > Marine > Intertidal zone > Estuary | place... | reverse complement strand
CTTACAGACGTTCCCCCAACTCCACCTGAAGCTGTCATAAACCCACGCAATAATGATGAGCCAGCACCAGTTCCAGCTGCTCCACCAGTTAATCCTGTTGGTGTTGATCCTCCTGTTGCAGATAACAATGTACCAAATGATGAAGTCCCTGCTATTGCGCCTATTGTAATTGTTGGCAATAATTGACCTGGTATTACATCAACAATACCAAATGCAAAACCACCACCGCCACCGCCTGAATAAAGAAAACCATTGCCACCACCGCCAAATACAGCAACGCCAATTTGAAACACATTTTGAGGGACAGTTTCAGTTGATGTTGTTGTGGTAATTAACTTGTATTGCCTCCATTCAGGTGGAGCAACACGAACAAAACCATTAGGCGGTAAAGGATAACCATACGAACCTTTATTCATTAGAAGTTACCTCCATACGCAATAACCTTTACACCTGTTTGAGCAATAGTCGTTGTTGCTCTTAAAGAATATCCAGTTGGAATAATCATTGGCATTACATTAGGCGAATTATTAGTTGATGTTATAGTGCTAAAAGCCGTTGCTGTGGTGCTTGATGTTACTGCTACAATAGGTATTTGTTGCCATAAATGATAAGCAGTACCGTCATAAATAAACAGATTAACAATACCTGCCACTGTGTTTGCTACACCTTGAATATCTATAAAATCAATACGAGTTCCAGATGCTCCAGCCGTTAAAACTGTTCCAACTGTTGTAGGCGCAGTCAATGAAGTATCTGCGGTTGTTAGTAGTGCCGCTCCAAATACGGGAGTTGAAGCATATTGTGCTGTTGCTGACATATTAAATAATTCCTTGTGCCATTAATAAGAGAGGAGGTACGCTTGCTGCTATAATAGTATTAGCTTGATTTAAAGTTAAAGCTTGTTGAGATTGTACGGCATCAGCTATTTGTAAAGCTCCACCAGTACAATATTCTAATACAAAACGAGCACCATCATAAATTGCTTTGCACTCACCAGATGCAACAATTTCTCCACCCTGTAAAGCAATATTAGCAAATCCATATAAATTATAAATAGTACCTGTACCATTTATTTGTAAAGTAGATGCGCCAGTGTTAGCGTTAGCCGCAGACCACATTATTTCAGAACCAGCCGTTATTGTCGGTGCAGGAGAAATAGTTGGCTTATAAGTATTAGCTGTTCCTGTATCTGCGCCATAAATATAAGCGTTTTGCTGAACGGCTGTTTTTACATTAGTAATATCTGTATCAACACCAGCAATGGCTGTGATTAATTGACCAAAGGTAGATGCTTGTTGTGTTTGTGTAGCATCAACAATTTGTAAAGAACCTATCGTGCAAAACTCAACATAATAATCTGTACCATTAAATATAGCTTTACATTCACCACCAGCAACTAATTCACCACCTTGTAATGCAGTACCATTTAAACCATATAAAGTATAAATAGTACCAGAATTAATTTGTAAAGTAGATGCCCCAGTATTTGTATTTAATACTCTAAATATTACTTCTGCAAACTCAATGCTAGTTTGCATGGCTGGATTTAATGCTATTTTATAAACATTAGCAGTACCTGTATCAATTGCAGATATATAAGTATTGTTTTGAATTGCGCTTTGCTGTGTAGTATTAGTCATTGTGCCAGCGGTTACAAAATGCCCTGCAATATCATTTATCAACCATGCCTGAGCAGATGTACCTTCTTGCGCTCTTACAATAGTACAAATATCGCCACTTCTAGCTGTACAATAAGTTATTTCATGTGCAGTTCTAGTGGAAGCATCAGTTAATGATAATCTAAAGAATTCAGTGCCTACAGCAGGATTAGGGAATAAATTACCTGTGCCAGATGCTAAATTAAGCGTAGTACCAGATATAGACAAGCCACCTGTTGCAATAGTTGTTATTGCATTATTTGAAAATATTTCTAACATTGCCATTTGAATGCGTCCTTATTATTTACAAATATATAATTGCATATAGCTATTATATAATAGCATCTTTAAATCAGATACTTTGTAGTTATATATATTCATTTATGCTGCCCAAGGTAATGGTGAAGTTACTATAGTCGGGTTAATTTGTGCTTCAATTTGACTTGCTACGTTTGCTTCATATGAAGCGACTTGTTCTGCGCCTAATGCGGCTTGTGTCCAAGCAATGACTTCATCTAAAGTTAAATCTGCATAAGGCGTGTAGTTAGGCTTATCAGGATCAACTTCAAAAGACGCTGTGCCGTAGACTGACCCTGTGTAAGTACCGTCAGTTGCTGTAAGAGTCCAGTGCGCTGTAACGACATAATCAAGCATACCGTTGACATCAGGTTTGCAGTTCATCGCTACGATATTCCAAGTGTTTGTAATCATTTTATTACCCTACTATCCAATTTGTACCATTATAAAATACAGGTATGGTGACTGCACCGCCTGTAACCACTGTTGCACCAAATGTAGGCGCTAAAGCATTAGTAACGTAGGCTCTCGCTCCAGTTACACCTGTTGGTAATGTGGCTACTGTATACCCTAAAGTTTTTATTGTTCCAGCTACGTCTAATTTTCCTGTAGGAGAAGTAAGACCAATCCCCACGTTACCGGAGGAGTTGATGCGCATTCGTTCTAATGCGCCACCAGCGTTCCAAATATGTGCTCCCGGACTTTGATACCAAACATTTGACCCACCACCATAAACCATTAAATCGGCATTATATGCTCCACCAATTATTGCAGAATAATTACCAATCGTATTTCCCTGTACATTAAGATACGATCCTTGATTTGAACCAGTGCCGCCTGTTAACTTTGCCACAGTTGTAGTTGTAGAAAGTATATCAAGTTTTTGTGCAGGACTACTCGTCCCAATCCCCAAACTACCATAAGGAATAACAGTTCCAGTGACTGCACTACCACCAAGAGTAATTGTATTAGAACCTGAACCAATAGTATTATATCCAATCACTGTTTCATTGGTTACACTATTAGCAGATGCTTTTGTATTAGTTCCAATATAAGTTGAATTGGCTGCAATAGTTAGGGCAGTAGAACCATTAGCAATGTATCTAGCGGATTGATAACCTATAGTTGAATTGCCAGAACCAGTTGTAATATTTTGTAATGAAGAAGTACCGATTGCTGAATTATTAGAACCAGTTGTAGCCGCATTTAATGATAATACTCCAATAGCAGTATTATTATATAAACCTTGAGATCTTAATTCTGAAAACGCCCCTGCCGTCATTACATTTTCAATTATATCTCCAGCCAACCATGATCTAGCTGAAGTTCCTTCTTGCGCTCTAGTTATTGTTAATACATCGCCACTACGAGCTGTACAAAAAACAATTTCATTATACGAACTTGTAGCCGCATCGGTTATCAATATTCTAAAATAATTACCACCAGATGGATTAGGAAATAATGCACCAACACCAGGGAACAAAGTAATAGTTGTAGCACTTGCATTTATTGGAGAAGCTAGTACAGTTTTAGCAAAATTAGAAGTTAATTCTAAACCGATCATATTACATTTACCTGATAAGTGAATTGAAAAGGTAACGGCAAAATACCGCTATCAATAGCATTTTTTAACATTATAGCGGATGGTCTTGTAATAAAAGCTACGGAAGTAACTTCAGTTTCTCCATAATGAGTAACGCCATATTGCGCCCGTCCATATTGTGCGGAAACTAAAGCAGTAATTGAAATATTTGTATTAATAGTAATAATAACAAGACTTCCAGAAAATACAACGCTTACATTTGGAGTTGTAGCTATAGAAGGAGATATACCATCAACACCAAGACAAAATCGTATAATCCTTCGCTTTAGCCAATTTATTGTAAATACTTGACCATCACCTTTATAAAAAAACCAAGTAATAATACGTTTATAAAAATCATCAGTTACATACTGTGGAGTACCAGCAGGAGATTCATCAATACCATTTAAAGGTATAGTGTTCATTGCCCATGTATTTAATGGCGCACTCCATGCCAAAATTCCATTAGCAATAGTAGGTCTAGGTATGCCATATAATCCATTTGCCACCCAATCTAGCATAGTGCCTGATTGCACAGTATAAATAGGTAGATTGATAGTATTAAACCAATCTAAATATTCTTGCGTCATTGTATTGTAAGCACTTACAAAACTTTGTAAGTTTACATCATCAGCATACTGAGTATATAAATACGATGGCAGGATTTTAGTTAGCATTACTTATCCCTGTTGAATAGTAATAGCATTAGAAGCCGCATAGAAATAGCCTTCAATATCACCGGATATTGCGCCAGTACCAGCATCAGGGGCAGTCAAAATGCCATTAATAAACACGTTAATAACCATTCTAGTTATTAAATTAGCAGGAATTAATGTTGCAATTGAGGCAGTAAACACCGATTGCATAGTAAAAATATTAACAGGCTGTCCAACAGTAATGCTATTAATATATGTCACTAAAGCTGGAGCAGCTAATTGTGATACTGCATTATTGGTAACTGCATTAGTAGCTACTGAGTTCCACACAAAACCAACAGTTACAATTTGCTGTTGTGGTGTTACATAAGTAACTGTATAAGTATCAGGAGAATCAATAATTGATATAGCATTATTTCTTAGATTTGGCGTACAAATGCCGCCAGATATGTAAGTAGGATATGATGTTGTATTAACGCCAATACTGAATGTTTTTAAGCTAATGACAGTAATGGTCAAAGGAATGTTATTTAAGGCTGTCATGCCTAATATACCATTGATATAAACAATTTGACCTGAGGTATAGCCATGATTTAAATCAGTTGTTACTACGCCAGCAGTTGCTTTGGTAATTGCTGTTACATTAAGTACAGATCCAACCAATAAAGATACGTCAAACAAGCCTTGATAGATTGCATAAGCCTGTGCGTATAAATCACCACCCCCTACCAATATTTTCCAACCACCACCATTAGCAATAGTTTGCTGTTGAATAGATATTAATCTAGATTGAACGCCAGCTACATTATTCAATAATGTTTTTACATAAGTAGGCATACCTTGAGCGGCAACCAATCCTGCATTAATAACTTGCGCTCGGTAATCATCAGTTGTTTGCTCACCTGAACTTGGTGTTCCAGCAATAAGGTTATTAACGGATAAAGTAATATAGGTAGGTACAGACGTAATCAATTGATTAACAGTATTGATAGGTACTGCCCATGATCCTGCTATTGTTGCTAAACAATATAATTCAACAGTTACTCCACCAGAGCCTATCACACCGCCTGATTGCACTACATATTGATATGTTCCATCGGAAACTACAAATCCTGCCGGAACAATAAAGCCAACAGAACCTGTAAAAATAACATTCACGCTTGTGTTAGTTACAGCATCAGCTTGAACGCCATAAATTTGACCTAACTGATTTAATAAAAACTCATTTGCACCGTATGGTGTTAATGAATTAACCAGCTCAACCCTAGCCGCATCAATAATGCTTACTGCTCCAACATCGGTAGAGCTTATATCTTCAATTAATGAGCCCGGTAATTGAGCAGTATAGCCTGGTGTTGTTGAAGCTACTAAAGCAAGTAATTGAGCTAATAAAGCAGATGGTGTTTGTGGTTGTAATCCTGCTTTTGTAACAACTGTAGGTATTGACATTATTGAGCAACCTGTGTATTGATTTTAGCTCCATTATGAAGCGTAATAGCTACATTGTAAACAGGAACAGGGCTTGTAGTTTTTGAAATAATTAAACTAGCAAAATACCCTGAAAACTGCGCTTGTGTTTGATTTACATAAAAATCAGGAAATACACTTGTAACCACCGATTGCTGTGCATTAATTCCGTAATTAGCCCAAAATGGCGATTCATTAATATTAAGTTTTAAACACTGGCATAATGTAGTGACCATAACAGCATCATTTAAACCATTACTATCTGTAGTTATTTCTTGCCAAGTTGATGAGCCAGCTACTCTTCCCCAAGTTCTCATGTTAATTCAACATTAGACGCAAAATTACTAATTAGCATTGCTCCGCAACCAGCAGTAGCCCCTAAGATAGCAACAGGAACTCCACCTACTGTTGCTTTTGTTGCACATCCTGAAATAATAGGTGTTATTCCATGATAAGGAATAGGGCATGAATGTGAATCGCCCAATAATGCAACTGCACCTCCACTTGTTAAAAATGTTGCGCTTGATGCAGTAATCATTGTTCCCCCATGAGAGGACATTGTTCCAAGTATTGCTGTATTATCCATTATGTTACCGTCAAAACACCTGATACATTTACATCATGTGCATCCAAAGTTCCAGATATGCTAACATCACTATTAAGATTAATTTTTGATGAAGCGTTTAAATTTATTGTTGGAGCAGTTATTGTTATTGGATTGGTAGCATCAATACTTATTGTTTTATCAGACTGTAAAGTTATAGAAGTACCAGCGGTTAATGCTATTGTTGTTTTTGCATGTCCTGTTATATTTTCAGGTGTTAATGTAATAATACATTCTGAGTCACTATCTCTTAATACTACACCATTTGGCGCATAAATAGTAACTGCATGTATATCTACTTGACTCCAATCAACATTACCAAACGGAATAAACACTAATGCTGATAAATTTCCTTGTAAAACAAGTGATGAAGCATTATCACCTTGTCCACTCATGGCTGATAAACTAGCTGACGCACTAGTTACAAAACCTTTGTCCCCTGCTTTAATAGGATAACGTATATATTCCGCACCAGCTAAAGGTACTGTTACTTGTGGCAATGTATAAGTAGTGGTGGTTTTTAATTCAAATTTAACAGTAATCATTGCGCCTTGAACTGACACAACAGAGCAAGGCAATGATTTACCGTTCATTGAATTAGCGGCATCTATCTTGCCATCAGCAAATATATTTAATGAATTATTGAGCGGTGTTTTATAAGTATTATCACTCATAATATTTCTTTAACAATAGGTAAAGATGGAGGCAATTGAATATCTGTAACAGAACCTAAAGGCAATAATACTGGTAAAGGAGTAAATATATTTTCTTGGCTAGTCAAAGTAGCATTTATAACAGTTATCCATGCGTGAGCATCGGAACTCCTAAAGTTACCTGTATGGCGCACCATTATTACCCGTAAATTCTGACCTTGAAATACACTAGATTGCATAATACCACCTGTTATGGTTGCATTGATAGATCCTGGTATTGTTATAATTGGCGTTGATGGTAATGTAATATAACTATTTAAGGCTATGTCTGCTCGCATTGGACAGGTTATTTGTATAGTTTGAGCATCAATCCATGTGGGTTGACCCATAAGGTCTGTAAAATCAAGGTTTACTGTAGGTTTTCCGGTGATATTGCTATTTGTATCGTCCCACACAATTATAGTATTTAACACTTTACTTATGGTTATTCCATTATAATCATTTCCTAAAATGTCATAACTAATGGCAGTAACAAATTGCGCCAATTGATTTAATGTTGCACAACAATGCGTAACAGTGCTACCCAATACTAATTTAGAACTAATATTAATATCAAGATAAACCCCAGGGTAAGCTCTATTTAATGTTTGCTTTAATGCTTGTGCTAAAGATTGACCTTTTTGCCATTCAATAACAATATTAGATGGATTATATTTAGTACCTGTATCAGACTCGATAATCATATCAAGTGTCATAGCTGTGCCAATCCAGTTGGCAAAAGAACGAACAACACGACCACCAGCTATTAATCCAGCTTGTTGTGGCTTTGCTAATGGCAATCCTTTTTGAAATCCTGCCCATATTAAAACACTATTGCCAGTTAATTGTGCCGCTTGAGATATATCTTCAATTGGAATACCCCAAACTCTTACATAAGAAGCATTTGTAGCAACATCATAACTAACAACTTGCAAGTCAAATTCTACATTCAAAGCAGACATGAGCGGATTGCCAAAGCTGTCTTGGCTGTTATAACTTTTGTATTGAACGCCTTGAGAATTAAAAAGCTGAATACTGTAGTATCTCAACTTGTTACCTCAAAATTTCCAGAGCTATTTCGATAAACCAATTTGCTTGTAAAATAACCAGCCGTCATTGATATATCTTGTGTGTCTGGCGAACCAATTAAAGGCAAACAAACTATCAATGTGCCATATAGATCGCTAATATTTATATAATACCGTTGACCATACACATTCCAATTAACAAGCACTGTGTAAGTTTGACCATCTAAAATAGGTTGAAAACTATAATTGGAAAGTGTATTTGGATTAAAGGTAAAGTAATTGATCGTCATTAAATTATTGCCCCAAGTAATCCCGACCATGTTGGATTGCCAATAATCGGTAATCCACCTTCTAAAGATTGCATAAAAGCACTAAAAGCTCCTGCATCTTCAAGTGTTATTAATGGCTGTACAAAATCAAAACGCCATGCTGTTTGCACTTGATTAGATTCACCACTTGTTGCATCAGTCATTGCACTTAATATACAACCTGTATAAACATAAGATGGTGTAACAACTGTGTATGTGCCACCACTTTGGTGATGATAATCTAATGTTTTCTTTAATGCAGATACCGTTGCCAATTTAGTAGCATACCCACCTGTTTTTTGTGCAGGACATACCATTAACATAGATATGTTATTAGGCTGTTTAATGATCGCATTAGCCGCAATAATTTGATTGGCAAACGGATAGCTTCCTATTTCATTTCTAATCAATGTAGAGCCGCTTAGTGGCATCCAGTGAGCAAAATACTGGTCAATATTAGTTAGTGCATCTAAACCATTACCTTGCAATAAACCTGCAATTAGACCTGTTGCTTCAGTTAATGCTACTATTGGCAACATACCATTTGGTATTAATTTTGCAATACCATTTGTTAAGATGACAGGTGAAATCTCATAACCAAGTCTAAATACTGTGCGTAATGCTGTACTCATTTATTGTCCTCTGACTTGCGATGCAATTGTTGCACCTGTCGCATTATAATTAGCTGGTATTTGCGATGTTACATTAAGGTTGATTGTTGTAGGCTGTTGGATAACATTATTTTTCCAATTTAATGGAGGCAACATATTTGCAGGCGCATTTTGATAACGATCAACTGTAAGATCGGTAATTCCCCTAAGAATACTGCTAATAAATGCAGATGATATATCTACCATTCCTTCTGTAAGGATATTAGCTCTATTAGATGATCCACTATCTTTATTAAATTCATTTACTTTATTAAATTCATTATTTTTATTAAATTCATTTACTTTATTAAATTCATTATTTTTAGTAAATTCATTTACTTTAGTAAATTCATTATTTTTAGTAAATTCATTTACTTTAGTAAATTCATTATCTTTAGTAAATTTATTTACTTTATCTCTACCCATGTACGCCATGCCTTCAGAACCTTCAATGCTTGGAGTTCCAGTTTTTGACAAACCTTCATGGTGATAATAGTATAATTGTGCTGACGATAGATCGCCCCATTTTTTCAGTGCATCTGAGGCTTTTTTAGCAGTAGCAATGATTGAAGAATCAACATCAGTAGGATCGGTTAATCCATAAGTTTCTTGCGTAGCTTTTGTAAATTGACCTAATCCTTCAGCAGTGGATTTTGGATTTTTTGCAGTTGGTATCCAACGTGATTCAAGAGTAATAACATCATTTAAATAACCAGAAGGAAGTCCGTACTGCTTTTCAAGTTCCGCAAGCATTGGTGCTTTTTCTTTAGCTAATGCTTTTCCTTCAGGAGATACAACTAAATCTTTTCCACCACCTTTTATTGATTCAGTTGGTTCTTTCTTTTCAGTAGTCCAGCCAAAAAAGTCAGCAACACTTCTTACGCCAGCTTCAAAATCTTTAAGAGATTTAAGTAATTGTCCTGTTGCAATGTAATCAGCTACACCTTTAATTCCTTCACCTAATGCAACAATAGATTCTTTAAATGTACCAGTGTGCATTGCCTCTTTTGCAAAGGTTGAAAACTCAGTTATTAAAGTATTAATTTCAGGAGCAAGTTCGGCAGTTAATCTTTTTAAATCTTGGGTAAATTTATCTATCTCCAATGTAAATGTAGTATTTAATTTAGCATAGGCTTCTTGTTCTTTATCAGTAAGAGTTAAAGCTTTTTCATTTTTTTTAGCCAACTCCAATAAAGTATTAATAAATTCATTTGAATTATTTTTTAATGATTTAATAGCGTCCATGCTAAATAAATCAGTAAGCTTATTTGCTTCCATAAATTGCTGTAAAGCAATATCATTTCCACCTACTTTAGTTAATTCCGCTTTTAATCTGGGAATCATAGAAAGCATCATTTCAGCAGGGGTTTTGCCTATTCGTTCTCCTTGCGGAAGAAGGTTTAATGATACATTTTTTAAAGTGCTAGTCGCCGCTTCAGCAAAATTAGCTAATGTTGTGTTGACATCCAACAATGGTGCTAATGTATCTTGTAAAGCTTTCATTTGCCCTACATTAACGCCTAACTCTTTTGACCGCCTAAATTCGTCTTGAGTTTCTCTAGCACCACGCATATAGCCAAAACTAGCACCAGCAACAACACCTGTGCCTATACCTAGACTCCATTTTGCTAATGTTGCACTGAATGACCCAACAGAAGATGTAAAGTTTTTTAAACCTTCTAGGCTATCTTTACGAGATTTGCTTTCTTGTTTTCTATGAGTATCTGTTTCTGACCATTCCTTTTTATCTTTTTTATGCTGTTTTTCTTTTTCAGCATTAAATTTAGTATCGGAAGTGGTAGTTGCAGATGTGGTTGTAGTTGCAGAAGTTGTAGCACCTGTAGGCGCATTGATGCCAATGGTTAACTTATGGGCATTGGCTAACCATTCTTTGAATTTGGTATCATCAATATCAATCTCAACTATGCTTTTTAATGCCATTAATAAAACCTACTTGATTTTAATTGATTAATAATATGCCTCTGCCTGAACTCTTGTGCAGAACTGTATTTTATATCGTATTCTTCAAAATATTCTGTAAAACCTGAATCGGAAATCCAATCTAAGACGGCACTAACGAGATGTTGCCCATCACGCCAGAATTCTCTTGACCTGTCAACATCGGCAAGGAAAGACAATATTCCGAAACATTCAAGTATTCTATTGACGCACCCCACATTGATAGTAGCGCTAAGACCCCGGTCAAATTGTCTTTCTTGTGCATTGCCGAGGCTACAATAAAATAAGTTATGATACCGTCTATTTCCCCAGCATCTTGTGCGTTTAATAAATTTTGTTGTAAAGCATCATAATAAGGGATAGTTTCCCAACCTTTATTCGATGGCATTACGATATTTGTTAATCGTCTAATTTCGTTAATTAGACCTTTTTCAACACTTTCTAATTCGCCTAAGTCCTTAGCACATTTTTTTAATAAAAGCCCTGCCACTCTAGGCGCAGCTACATGACTAAGACCTTGCGAATATATCTCAGAAAAAGTTTTTGATATAACTAAAAAATACTTTTCAAAAACTTCAAAACTGATAGGTGTAGAGTGAACAAAACACTCCACACCATCAATATCAACAGGGACAACGATATTCATTGCCTTATTGATTTTCATATTTATACAAGATTCCAAAGGTTATTGTTGATGTTGTAAATACCTTTTACAGTAATTGCAACTTCAGCAGTTGTTCCATTGAACGCCATATCAGCAATAGATTCTATTGCACAATTGACCAACTTGTAAGATGGAAATGCTAATGTATCAGAAGATACAACAATATCACCTAACAAAGTAGTATTTTCCATCTGTGTTTTCCACAAAGATGCAATACCATTTGTTTTTAAAGTGCTTATAACAACAGTCACCAATTGATATGGTTCAGGTGCAGTAACTGAACCCGTCATTGTATCAATATAAGTTGTTGCTACACCTTGCAGAGCTAAAGATATACCTGTTTTACCAAGATAGGGAGCGGTAACAGTTAGATTAGGTATGTTGGTAACAACAACACTTCCCCGTAATCTGTTAAGCGTACCCTGAGCTATTAAAGGATTACTTGCCATGATTTATATGTCCTATGGTGCAAGGTTAGAGATTACAAGATTAAATGTAATCGTCAAGAACCCTTGTTGGGTACTGATAGTTACTGATAATCCATTATATATACCATTAGCATAATCTGCTGGATTGGCAGTTGTATAATCTACATAAGAAGTAGCATTAACAACTGGTGTCCCACCTAGCATACCAAAAGATACGCCATTATTAATAATACTTTGTAATGATGCTTGTAATCTGTTAATACCATTTTGATTATAATACAAAGGATTAACTGCACTATTAGAGCCATTGATAATAGCCGCTGCTAATGCCATCTTACCGTTAATGTACACCCAATCAACCGAGTAGTTATGTTGAATAGATGAACCATCAGCCATTACACCTTTTTTCAGTATAACATTTGATAAACCACCTTCAGCACCAGAAGCCATGTAATTAACTTTAGCAGTTTCCATTGTTGGAATAGAAGTGCTATTTACACCCCATGCTGTTAATCCATACATGAATTGATAAGCCGCTTGTGTAACTAAATTAGTTGCACTTGGAGCATAACCTATCATTAAATGAAATGGTGCGGCTGAGGATACTTCCGTTAAAGCCGCTGTTGGTGAAGTAGACACCATAACAACTGATTTAACTCCATTATAAGTTGCCCATGTAGAAGCAGTAACTGGTAAGAAGAAATAAACCGCTGTTGATACGCTTGTGTACTGATTTACAAAAGCAAATGTAGTCGCTTCAGCGTCCCATAATACAGGTAACAAATAAGCATAAACTATATTAGCATTAGCTGTAATCCATGCTTGTAACGCTGTTACACCAGCTGCCGCTGTTCCAGAACCTAATTCCAATACATATACACTACCAGCAGTACCTTGTGCAAAAAATGTAGCCACTGAATTAGTCAATAAACCAGCATTATAATTAGTTACTGTACCTTGTACTGTAGAAACTCCAGGGTTTACAGCCAACGCATAAGTAAATATTGTAGAGCTTGTAACAGTTATATTATAAGTGCCGTTATAGGCAGTTGGTGCAACGCCAGCAATAGTTGCTGAAATAGGATTTGCACTAATTGGATAGCCATGACCACCTGATACCGTAGCAGTAACAACTCCCAAAGCCCAAGTCATTGAAGTTATAGCTTTAGGTGTGGCTAATATTGCAGTTAATGATGAAGCGCTAGTTAATAGAGTATAAGTACCAGATGAAGTTGTAGTTCCACCTTGCGTTACTATCGCTCCGGTTGCTTGTAAGGTACTAGGGGCAGATGCCGCTTGTACGCTTACATTTACATTTACTATATTACTCATTATCTAATCCTTAGACGTAAGAGATGGAAAGAACTTGACCAGTACCAGGTGTTACAACTAAGCCAAGAGCAATTGGAAAATCAAGCTCATAAATACCAACAGTGTTTGGAATGTTGAATATTAAATTAGCCGCTGCAACACCACCAGTAGTAGCAACATCGCTTATTTTACCTGGTGCTGAACCAGCAGTTAATACAACAACTTTAGCTACTCTACCTACGCCAACTTTAACTAAATCCAATGCAGTTACGTTTAAAGAAGAACTAAGGCTTCCAGCAGCTAATAAAGATTTACCGTTAGCATCTAATACAAGTGGTGCTAATGCGTTAGATTGGTTTTTTGATACATAATATGGAGATTGTGGCATTGCCTTGTCCTTGTGTTGATTATTAAATAAAAGTATAGGTTGGAATTGATGATAATATCAATTGACGAGCTATATCTTGAGCAACAGATTGATAATAGCTTATTTCAAACTCAATTGATTTTTTCATACCTCTAACATTTAATTCAGATTGCGTTCTTACTTCATCCTTAATAATTGGCATATTCATAATGCCAAATTTATCATTCAAACTATTTGATAAAACATAGTCTTGAAAATCCAAAGCCACGTTATTTCGCAATCCATATATAACTATCTTAACAGTTTCTTGAATCAACTGCGAATGATTTGAAGTGCTGTCAAGATAAGGAAATGACTGTAATGCTTTTTGTGTATTACTAAGAATATTTATAACCGCATACGGTGGTATTAAGTTAGTCGGAACAAGATATGCTGGATACATAGGCATTAGCGCATTTTGTGCCAACCAAAGAGGTAAACTATTAGAAACAACTTGTGTTGTATTAGATAACTGCGATATATCATTAATGATTTGTGATCGCATAGCTGGGAATACAGCATCACCATAATAGTGATACAGTCCAGATTGTTTGTAATACATTGTTCGAGCGGTAAAGCTAAACTCTAAGTTTTCAAAACTTCCCAAATACATGGAGGTTGATTCTACATAATTAAATGATTCAACTTCCTGATTTGTAGTAAATATAACCTTTTGAACAGCTATAGTTTCATCTTCATTTTGAGATTGATTAGAGTTGTAATGCAATGAGCCTTCAACTTGAATAGTTATAGGGCTTGGTGGCACTTCAGCTAATAAGTCAGCACGAACCCAAAATACAAATCCATCAAGCGGTAAAATTAATTGCCTGTACAAATTAAATGTTATTAGTTGATTTTCTGATAAAGTGGTTAAACCAGAAAGCAATGACGCACTCATTTGTGAGCCTTGCGTTCCTGCTTGCTCTAATATGCTCATTGTTCAATCCATGCAGTAAAGGTTGCAGAATATAAGCCTGTGTCAATAAAACTTGGTCTTGGTGCGCCACGTTTTTTCTTAAAGCGACTACTTACGCCCATTAATGACGCTTTAGTAGGAATACCTTTAGCAGAGCCATCCATTTCTTTGTTTTCAAGGAATCTTCTAAACTTTTCACCAGTTGCTCCCAACACTTCAAAACCTTCTTCTTGCTTATGGGTTTTTCCATCAAGCATATAAAGATAAGTTTCTATTGCATCATCGGCTATTTCTTGACCATATTTTCTGGTAAAAAAGTCAAGAATACCATAACGCCCTTCTAAATCTTGAGCCACTTCACCTGTTGTTGCATTGTCAGTATCGGCATAAGATACATCAATAACACCCATGTGAAGTTTTATCATGTAGAGCCCCACAAAGTGCCGTAGGATTGCGCTAATCCCATGTAGTTACGTCCATAAGGAGTCTTGAGCATTTGAAGGTTAGCCATAGTTAAATTCTTCATAAACTCTGGGTTTAATAAAGATTGACCTGTAGTTTCGTCATGTGAATCTGATATTACCCCTGGCACAAAACTATTTATTTTAAAACTTGCCCGTAGATCAATAAAATAAGATTGACCGGATTGATCCTGAGCAAAATTAATTAAATTATCTGTTGCCAAGTTATATACGCATAATTCGTATATATTTGCGCTTATAGATGCCAATGTAATATTAACTATCTCAATAGAAATAGCATAAGAACTAGCAATAACAGGATTATTATCAGGTAAGTAAACAGTGCTTATCCCAACAACATTGCGTAAATAACTGATATATCCTGCTAGTGATGGCATTTATTTTCTCTTACGTCCACGAGATACTTCAAATCCTTCTGATATAGAAGGGTCTTTGTCTTGGCTAACTGCTTCAATTACTGAAGATCGAGTATTATTTACAGCACCCGGTGTTAACTGGTCAATATATTGGTCAGCCGCAATAGCCGCTGCTTTTCTAATTTCTTGACCACGCTCATCTAAAACTTTGTCGTTTAGATCAAACGCCAATTTAATATAGTCTAATTTTACTGGCGTATCTACACTATAACATAAGCCAACAAAATCACGTTGGGCTTTGATTTTTGACGCATCAATAAATCCATACTGCTCATGTTGTTCAATAATGCTTCTTACTTCTTCGGGCTGTAAATCCCCATAGATTTGAATTTGTTGACCAGCAGAAATATGCTGATTCATTAATTTACTAGAGCCAATTACACGGTAGTGAAAATGCTCATTTTGTTTTTTGCTATTAGCAACGTAAAGTTTCATTTTATTTATGTTTTGGTTATTTTAATTAGAAGATTGAGGTCGGATTTTAACTCGACCTCGCCCAAAACATCCTTATTGTACTACTGTCCTAACTAGATATTATACTAATAAGTAGTACAAATTATTGATATGCACATGAAATTATGCTGACTGCTTCTGGACGCAATACCCAACCAGAAGTAATACGCAGTTCAGAAATAATGTTTGTGCCACCTTGTGGTAGTGGAGAAACAATTTCTTTCGGAGCTGCCATATCAGATAACATTAATATAGTTGCATCTAAGCCTGGGGATAGTTTTGCAAATTCGTTGGTGTTTGGAGTACCAACTGGTTTTTTGATGGTTGGAGCAGAGATAATGATAGCATCAGTACCGCCAGCACCTTGACCGATCAAAGTATCATCCAACAACCACTCAACATCATCACCATGTAGGCTTGCTACTTTTTCTACCATTTCAGCGATAGTTGCAGTACCAGCACCTTCACGTTGGAATTGAGTTAACTGAACGATGCCAGTATAAGTCAATGCAACTTGAATACGTTGTGGAGTAGTAATTGTGATTTTACCTGGCATACCAACTTGCATCATGCGAGTTTTTAATGCTCCAATTTGACCTAGCAAAAACTGACCTAATTGACCATTATCATAAGTTACAATAGTAGTGTTGCCATTAGAGTCAGCAGGAAGGTTAACAGCAGTAGCACCAGTGGCATTTAAAATACCTTCGCCATTTGCAGGGCTAAAACCGTACAATAAAGCGTTACGCATTTGTTGGAAAATACCTTGACGCATACCTAATCTTTGCGCTTCTGGAAGTGAAATACCCCAGTTGCCAGCCGCAGCCAAATCATGGTGATCGTAATCAGCTTGCGTACGGATAAGATAAGTTGGTGTATTGATTTGTTGTGCTGTTATAGCAACACCAGGCAATACATTATAAGCATTAGTACCAGCGGCAACTTTAGTCCTTACGTCAACTTTCTTGATGTAAACTTGAAGATCGCCTTCAGACAAACGTACCATTGGTGCGCCATCTGGCAACATACCAAAAGCACCCGATGCTTGTTGATATTGAAGAAGTAACTCAGGTAGTACCAGCGATGGGTTAACCTGAATCCAACTTGGAGTAATATTTCCAGCCATTGTTAAATTCCTTTAGATTTGAATTAGGGCTACAGAGCCAGAATTGTTCCAAGTAGTGTTACCACCACTGTACGAAACTGTTTTGCTGTTACCAATGTTTAAACCAATGATTTTACATGGTAAAGCACCGATACCAGCACTGTATGCAATCAATTTTTGGTTAGTAAAGTCCCAGCTAACTTGTACATTAGTTGCACCAGTTAATAGAGTAGCCGCTAGTGCCGCTTCAATAGCTACTGGAATTTTAGCCAACGAACCAAAACGATAGAAATTTGCAGTTTGACCAACTTGACCAGTTGGTACTGGTGATTGCGGAGTATTTATCCAAGCATGTGCTTGATTGAATACTGAGAAGCCAGCAACAGCCGCATTAGTTAATGCTCTACCTACAGTGCTTCCTAATACATAATTAGCATCTGTTGGTAAGTTTTCATAAAGTGCAATAGCACCCCACATTGGCAATGTTTCAGAACTAGCAATAACGCCACCAGCTAATTGAAAGCGAACGGCTGGTTCGTCAATTGCTTCACCCTGAACATAACCAGTTGAAGAAATACTAAATCCACCAAGAGCATTGGTGGTTTGCATTGGGTTAATACTTAATGACATATCTATTATCCTTTAGTGTTGATGCCGACAAGTTTAGAACCGGGCAATTTAAATTGTCCCATCCAAGCATTAGAGTCGCCAGAGAAAGTAGTGATTTCTGTACCGCCACGCATACGAGTAGTGCTTTCACGCAGTACGCCTTCACCATAAGAAGCTGGCATATTAGCGGCAGACATAGCGTCAGCATAAATAGCACGTTCAGCTATACCGAGTGAGTTTCCCAATACAGACAAGTCCATATCTTTCCAATCAGCACTGTATTTTTTAAACATGTCAGCTACTCTTCTGCGATATGACAAAGGTTTTTCACCCATCATAGGAGCAGGAGCTTTGTCGCCAAATGCGTGGGCAACTGAATCAGCTTTAGCTTGTGCCGCAGATAGCTCATTAAGATCAGCATCAGACAAGATAGCTGGCATACGAGCTTCAATAGATGCTATTTTAGCTTTCATTGCCGCATTTTCTTTCATAATAGAATCAGCTACCACTTTAGCCTCCATTTCCTTTTTGTTATCACTTTCTTCATTACCTTCACCATCAAAACGAGTTTTTGCATCGTCATCGCACATATCTTCATCGCACATGTCATTAGCTTGTGCTTTGTTGCGAATCATATCTTCTTTCGAGTCGACAACGGGAACAATAGGCTCACCGCCTAGTTCTGGGTCGCCAAGTAAAGAAACTCCTTCTTCGTGACCTTCAGCAGCTTTTGCTTCGGCTTGTTTCAAGGTAGCAACATCAGCGGCTAGTCCTTGCACGAGTTTAAATAAATCACCCAAACTGGGTTCAGGTGAAGCCGTTGGTACTGCTTCTACGATGTCGCTCATTGAATCAATCCTTACTGGTTGTTGTGTGGAAACGCCTAACGGTTCACCGCCTTTTTCCCAAACGCCTTGCAAACAAATTGCAAGATGGTCAAGTAAAGCTGGTTCACCTTCAATTAACAATGGATAAGCCTCATCCTCTGCAATATTATTGCGTTGCATTTCACTTATCACACTATCATTGTCTTTTAATGTTGTCAATACTGCTTTGGCTAGTATCACGCCTGGTGATGTTGAAAGCTGTTTGCTCTCCATTTCCTGTATGGCGTTTTCATCATAAATTCTTGCAATACCCCAAACTTCAGAATCAATAATATATGCTTGCATTATTGAGCCGATGACACGTTTGGAAAATTCTTCTGTATCTAATATTTGTGCGTCAGGATGAAACCAAATTACAGGTAGTCCTGCACATCGGTCTAAAAAATCTTGGTTGAGGTAATTATCTGGATTACGATAAACGTATTCAGGTTTTTGTATGATATTTCCAGCATCATTTGTTTTTTCATCACGAAAAGCAACGCCAGTACCTGTAATGCGTAAAGCATAAAGATACATATTACCATATTGTTGAGGGCTATCTAAATCCCCAGAAATAATAGCTCTAGCAACATCCAATTCGTTCATATCAACTCCAATCCTTTTTTCGTCAACATTTCTTTAGGTAACTTTCTTAAGCTATAGATATATTCATAAGAACAGCGACAATAGATTTCTTCGGCTGGCATTGTTATTTGGTCAGTATATCCTGCAACACCAACTTTCATTAAGCCATCTTCCATAGCCCAATTTCCCCGTATTGCATATATTTTATCATCACGTTCTTTATGATCGGCACGATAATTATAATTTGCTTGTCTGAAACGTGAGTGCCATATAGCCGCAATTGCTCCACCACCTTCAGCAACAACTGCATTAATATTAGCAGTCAACTTATGACCTTGATCTATCATCACCCTTCTTTCTTCAAAAGGCAATGATGCTAATGGTTTTGCAATGTTTGCTTTAACTTCTCTTTTGGCGACAACATCAGATCCGCCATTAGGAATAGATGATCCCCAACCTTGAAAGCGTTGCATAGTACGCTCTATCATTTGCTCACGATTTAACGTAATCAAATTAGCAGATGTCGCAATTCGTCTGGTTAATTCGCCACGCAGTTCTGGCTTAACTTTATCAATGGTAAATTTGGATACGCCTTTATGCTTGGTAATAGCAGTAGGGCTTGTTACTAGGCGTTTAAATATATCACCCATAGCGTCATCAAGTTTTTGCTTAATAACATGATCTGGTTGCATTTCTTGAATGAGTGCATTGCGTAGAGCCTTCATCCACCTATCAATGCGAGATTGGCTATCAAAGCCATTAATGGCAATGTCTATAACTGCTTTGGTCAATACTTCTTTAAACTTCATTGCTACCAAAAGGTTGCGCTTGTTGTTCAGTTTGCTCTTGTTCAGTTTGCCCAAATTGCATTACTGGCTGTGGATCGTACGCCATTAATAATTCCATATCAAAATTTAACTTATTAGGGAATGTCATTTTTAATTCATTGACGTTTTCAGCAGCCCATTCAAGCAATACTGCTTTGTTCTGCGGGTCAAGATGAGATACTAATTTATCAACTATACCCTGTATGCCATCTAACTTTACTTTTTCAGAATTTAATATTGTTTCTTTACGTTCATCTATTAAATCAGGAAATTTTGCTATAAAACTATTTGCCCAACGATAAAACGCAGTCATATAGTCTATAGCACCATATTCCGCTGGCATCTGTTGTTGTAGCGTTGCGTAAAAATCTGGAGTCCATGCTTTGCGTTGCACAATCTTAGTCATAAACTCAAATGACTCTTCCATGTCCATACGCACACGATCTATAAACTGTGCAATTGCTTTGGCATCTTCTGTGCCTTCACCAAAACCTTCAGCAAAACTATCTTGCGTCAATAACTGCGCTGGCGTTTCTGCGGATGTGGCAATATTGGTTATAATGTTTTTACGGGTAATTGATACCGCACCTTCAATATTTGTAAGGTTTATTGATTCAACAGATTCTTCCAATCCCATACTAAACACATTACCTGTTCTAGCATCTTTTAATACTTGGCGTTTTATGTTAGCGGCTTTGCTCATTATATTGTCAACAATAGAACCAGCTTGTTTCATCTTGGCTACTAACAAACCAGCTTTATCCTGCACCAAATCATCGGTAATCATTGATCTGATAAATGATTTTAGCGGAAACAAGGCACGTTGATATTTACTTCTGCCTACAAAACCAAAAGCAGAGCTTGTAAATTGAATGTACACTGGATCTTCATTCATCACCACTAAACAGCGTGACGGATGATAAGCTTCCCCAGCTACCGAAACAGAAACGGGCGTTTGAAATGTTTTTGATGCAGGATTTTGGTCTAGCACTAATGAACCAGCGGTATTCATTGGGTCAAAAGTATGAAATATTATTTCCAGTTCATGCAATCTATCTGGTGGAATAATATCTGAACGCTTATAAGGCAAATCAGTATCTGGATTAATTCCGGTAACATCATATGCTAATGTAGCAACACCATAGATGGAGGCAAGTCTAGCAACGTTCTCAATATACTTATCGCACTTCATCAACTTCCATTGACGTTCAAATGATTCTGTAACTAAATCTTCTGGACTATCTGGAACGGATATTTCTCGGGCTTTTGATAACGCCAATGATATAGGCGCATCAATTAACTTTTTACCCATCGGATGATAGGTATATATTGTTTTACATAATTGATAGCTTGGTTCACTACCTGGCTGGATAAAATCCGCCATAAGTAATTGCTGTAATGGGCTATCTAGTGCACTACCGCCTATTTCAAGAGTTGACATTATTCCTTATCCTGCTTTTATGCCGTTGTTAATGTAATATATCATATTATTTTAAAATCCAGCATCATTACCTAGTGCAATGGCTATCCCATAACTAAAAACGTCTAAAAGGTCATCTGCCCGCTTATAAGCATCTTTATCACCAGGTCTAAATGATAGCACTTGTGATAATAAATGATTCCGTGATACGCCTTTAAAAGTAACTTGTCTGTTATAAGCTTGTTCTGTGAGTTTTACCATTCCACGATATACATAACCGGATACAGATAACGCCCGTTCATCTTTTCCCACGCTTGTTAGCTTGGAGTCGATAGCGGTAGCGTTCCAGCCACGCCTAAGGGCTTGTTGAAGTAAAATCATACCACTAGCTTTATCTTCAATAAAAACACCTGCTGAACCCATGCGGGCTTTATATTGAACTGATAATGCTTCGAGGGTTTCGTATACAGTCGGTAACCACGTTTCAAGTAATGCGCCATCTATTTGTATAATGTCATAATCTAGGATCAATAATGGCGTGCCATAGTGTTTGTTGATAGCACAATATAAAACCGCCGTGCCATCGTGCTGGCTGCCAGATTTTACGGCGCTATCAACAACTGCAAATACTGTATAAGTTGGTATATCATCGTATATATAGCCATTCCCATTTACTAAAAGGTTTTCTAGGTTGAAAAAACACTCACCGCTCCAGTCTACGAACTCTGCCAGGTATTCTTGCCTATATACGGCAGGATGGTTTTCAGCCTCGAGTTTGATTAACTCTGATTCTGGCAGGTAGGGATTTGTTGCGCTGGGTGCGTGGAATTCTGTAAAACCTAGACTTTTGTCAGTACAAATACGATAGAACCAATTTGCTTCATTAATGCCGTCGGGTGTGGAAAATACCCATGCGCTGCCGGTCATATCTAGTAATGTTGGCTTTATGGCACGTTCCCATATATCTGCCATTGTGTTATTTTTTGCAAATGCCGCCTCATCGATAAAAACATGATTGTACTTTCTTGAACGCCCTGCACGTTCATTTTCTAAACTCCAGAAGTCTATACGCCCGCCCGTTTCCGTTCTTATAACGCCCTCAGTTTTACTAGCATTTTTGACTATAGGGGATAGCATATCCAGCAATTCGTTATAAACTTCTCTTAATATACGATAATCAGGCGCAAAAATACCGATGTTTAAACCTTTAGCAGAATAGTTTCCGGCGAGTATTTTGAGCAAATCGGTTTTACCCCATCGCCTGCCGCAACGTAAAACAGTGAACCGTGAACGGTTATTATAAGCGGCTAACTGTCCAGCGTGGAACGTGGGTAGATAAAGCTCTTTCGACATTATAAGGATATGCCATCAATAGAATGATAGGCTGTAGAGTGCAGTTTTGCTGGCTTGTTAAGTTTTAAAATAAAATTATACCCCCAAATATACCCCCAAAACATCAATGTACTAATCAGGCAAGTCAAAAATACAATATAACCTAATCAGGCAAGCCGCCAATAATAGTCAAAACATTATCTTGGCTATCATCATGCAATAGTTCTTTACGGGTTTTTTCTAATGAATTTATACGTCCTAAAAACAAATCTATTGTTTTAGGTAGATCTTTCAAACTATCAGGGTCATTTGTTTGCGCTTTTAATGCCCTGGCAAGTTGTATTCTGGCTATGGATAACTCGTGATCAAGTTTACCTAAAAGACTGCCAGAATCTTTTTCCAGTTGCAGATCTTCATCGCTTAAGAATTTGCTATACACGCCATTTTCCTTTTTTGCATTTTTGTTATTGTTTGCTATGCCTTCAAGTCTACCGCCATGCATGCGACATTTAGTTTTATCCTTCATTGCGTGGCTATTGCATTGCTCTTTTGTACGTTTACTTTTTGCTTGGCAATGCATGGGGCGTTATTCTATAAAGCGTGGCGTGGCGTGGCTTAGAGTCGATTTTTTAACCATAATTTACACCATTTCATCAAGTTTAAACATTATCAAAATATATCATCAATAATTATCAAATACAAAATAGTTTAAAAACAATTAATAAAGTTATTGATTTTAATTATTAAAACTGTATAATTTAATCATACCAACAACAAACCAAAGAGATTAATAAAATGAATGACCTACTTAAAACAAGCTACAAAATTTATATCCTTTCCGGTATTGCATCAATTTTTTTTATTGGTGGTATACGGGTAATTTGCATCATTCTATCAACTTTAAACTAAAAGAGTATATAACCATGAAACATTGCAATATAGAACTAGAACAAGAAAAAATTTTAACTATTAACGGGGCTTTTTTTGCTTTCGGCAATGAGCAATTTAATACTTGCGCCGATCAACCGGTAGCTTATAGCAATCTAGGGGGCGGATTATATTGCCCATCATGTAATATTGACTCATTACAAGCTCAATTAAAAAATTCTTATAACTTTAAAATTAAATTTGAATTAGAGAACAATACCTTAAAAGATATTATTTGGGACTCATTGGCTAATTATGAGTGTCAAATAACAGGCGACTACAGCGACGCTTGCGAAGCTTTAAAACCTTATGGAATAACAGAAGATGATATTAAAAAAGAATGGGCTAGCTATTATCAAAACTGTATTGATAACGACTATTTTTAAAGGTGTATAAAATGAACTCAGTATATAAAACTCAATGCAAAACTTTTAAAATCGCTCAATACTTGGCTGGTGTAACTGGTAACGTATCATCAATTAATGATAGTTTAAAACCGCCGTATTGTCTAAGAGTAGTAAAAGAGTATAGGAATATAGATGTTCAAAACTTTAGAGATCAATTAGCTCGCTATATAAAAGAGAATTAATTTTAACTTAACTTAACTAAACTAAAAGAGTATATAAAATGAAACTAAAAGATCTAAGGCTTGCACTAAGCGCAACCCCAAAAAAAGCAGATATCAGATATTATTTAAACGGCCTTAACATCACCAAAACTCACGTTACAGTATCAAATGGTCATATGTTATGCCATATAAATACCTATAAAAATGATATTCCAGATAATCACGATAATATTATTATCCCAGTAGAAACTGTTAAGGCTTTATTGAAGAAAGTTGGCGGTAAAATGTGTGATAATTTTGAAGTTGGTATATTTTTAATTAATGACCAACACCAATTGCAATGTATGAACCAGGTTGAAGTATTCACGCCAATAGATCATAAATACCCTGAGTTTAAAAAGATAATTGATCCTATAAAAGTTAATGACCATGATAAAAACTTAAACGCTATACAACATCAATTTGATTGGGATTACATATCATTAGCAAATAAATCACTATGTATATATTTTGGTGATACCGCGCCAAAACGCTTGTATAGTTTTAATCAGGCGGGGTATTTTATGCCATCCGATGACATTATTTATGTAATCGCGCCTTGTAGGTTATAAGATTATGTATAAAGTCTATTATTGGCAATCTTGCCCCATTGTTGGCGCTTATTTAACATCTATGTTATTTGATTACTTAGATACCGCCACGCGGTTTGCAAAAATTCATCAATCAACTGTTACTTATCCATTATGAAAAACTACAAACAACCACCAGGCAGACCAACTATACCGGATGATTTGAAAAACAAGGGCGTAATGATATCGTTACCCGTTATCCTTGTTAATAGGTTAAAAATAGAGCGCAACAAAAGCAAATTGATTCAATATTTATTAATTAAACACTTTAAATTATAACCCCATAACCCAATAACCCTATAAGCCATCTTAACCGATGGCTTTTTTTTGCCTAAAATATCCCTAATTACCCATTATAAGCTACTTTTAAAGCTTACCAGCTAGCCTACTATTACCCATCATAAAATCATTCAACTATAAAGTTATTTAATACTTTAAAACGCCTATAAATCTATATAGTTATAACGTGACAATACACCACATTATATCCTATCCAATAAACGCCTATAATCTATTCAAGTTATTGATTATATTATCAATAAACCTTTAAAAACACGTTTTAAAGCTCTTTTACAGTTTACCTATATAGTACCATTACTTTTTATTTAAACGCCTTAAAACGTATATTTTAAAAGTGATGTAAAATCCCTAAAAAGTTTTATTTTAGATAATTTTTTGAGGTAAAATCCCTAAAATCATTGTAAATGAGAATCATTTGTATTCAATGTGCAATTTCTGCAATTTTGCCTTAAAAATCAACAATTCCAACCTAGCCAACATTCCACACCATTCACAAAACATCCCTAAATCCCAACACGCAACACGCAACATCCAACATCCCTAAATCCCAAGCACAAAAAAAACGTAGCCAAGAATTTTACTTATAAGCCACGTTCTCATCAAACCTATATCTATATCTATACCTTACTTTTTTGTAAATCGGCTACCATGCGATGCTTTACCGCCTTCTACCGCTATTTCATGCCGTCTTTCAGGTGTTAATGACGATGCTCTTGCATCACCCCCTTCACCAGCAATAGTTTCCTTGCGCTCCGGACTAAGTATCTTAGCCCTAGCTTCGCCCCCCAGCCTGTCCTTTAATCATATTCTTCTCCTAATGTTTATGTAAATATACATAGTAGTTTGTAAGCAAGTTCGTGCAAGCAAGCTCCCTTACAACTCCACCCATTCAAAAGTAAAATAAAACTCTGTTCCACTAGGCATTGCTTGACCATTCATGTTAATACATAAAGATTCACCTACACCACGTAACACCATAGGTTGTTGGTTGTTATTACCAAACTCTTCTACCCATTCTTGGACAGGAATGCCATTAGGTGTTTTAGAAGCCAATGACATTCTTCTACCTCTAATCAATTGTCCTGTACCCAATGATGATGGGTTAGCACTATATAACTTAATAGTGGCTGTTGAATTTGCATTTAAACTATCATTCTTTGCTATACCATCTGTAGCAAATGTACCACCAGTATTTGCAGTTGTTCTTTTGTAGATATAAAAATCTAAAGTTCCGTTGGCTGTAGCTGTTGGTGTTATCTCAAACTTAGTCACTATAATTGTTTTGGTAGCACTTCCCATCAACAAAATAATATCCGTTGGCGTAGCAGCAGGAGTAACATCAGCCCTAGTCGCTGTATAAGTAGGCGATGTTGGTACTGCTCCAAACACAGTTCTAACAGGTATTGCACCATTATCTAACGTCTGATTGTTATTGTGTGAACTTATGCTCATTACATTTTTCCTTTAAAAATATTGACTGACCCAATTAACCCATGCCGCCTTTGGCGTTTCACCATAGGCAACTCTATCTAAACTATAACATTTCCAATAATTCCCTACGAATTTAATCTTTGGTTTCATCATCTTGTATGTACTGGCATATCGTTTTCAATATTCCTTTTCTCATTACATCCTTTTCCGTAACACCATTTTTGCCTCATTGAATAAAGCATTAACCAATGAGTATGTTCACATTCTACCAATTTCAAAATAAATCCTTATACAGCTCGAAAAACACCCATGACGCAACGATATACCCAACCCCTAGCCAAACTATTACTTCAATCATGTTTAAGCTCCTCTTCCACTCTCATGTCCAAATAACGCCCCAATGTATCAATAGCCTCTTCTACATCTTGCTCTACATCTTTACTTCCTCTTGTTCCTGCACACAACAACTTCTTTACCGCATGTTGAATACAAGCATCTGTCACGTTAAACAACTCCAGTACACGATACACATCAACCGCATCTAAATGTCGTACATCTTTGTAGTAATGTTTATGTTTAGTCATTATCCCATGCCCATGCTAATCGACAACCATCACTGCACCATCTAGGTACAGTGATATTCCCCTTAAAAATTATAGGTTCTACATCTAGCCCACAAGTTAAACAAGCCCCATCCCCATTAATATTAATCTTAATCGCTTTGTTGTGTATATTCAGTAGTAATTTCTCTAAAATCCCTTCTTCAATTAAATCACTAACATCTAACGCATCCATTACTCTTTCCATTCATTCCACAAAACAATAATAAAAATAATAACACAACCACTATACGGTATTACTGCTAACGCATCACCCATAATAATATTCCAAATAACGCTATAAACATTCCTATCACTAAAGCAACAGGCATTAAGTACCATTTAGTCATTTTTCTTTTCATCAACAACTCCATTTCTCTTCTGCTGAAACTTACCTTCATGCAATACAACCTTACCATCCTCCTTAATCGCAACAGCACTTATACCAAACTGTTTTTGTACCATTGTTAAAAACTCATTTATTTTATCCATCCACAATCCCATACCAAATGACATACCACTATACCCCTCTTATAGAGAGGGGGTATGGTAGGTATATCCTAGATCATTCCACTAACAGGTATCATATACCCTAGGTATTTTAGTGGTAGGTATATACTATACCAGCCACCAATAGCTACCATTATTACTTATAACCTTTTGTTTTAACAAGGAGTTTTTACAACGTATAAAGTTTTTTGATACGTTTCGAGCACCTTTAAATACCTCTTTAATAAAGGGATACCACTCATCATAATGCACAGTGGTATAGTACCCACCTTCATTATCCATAACGCAATCTTTTTTGCCATGAACTTCTAATGCTTCAACTAAAGAATCAATTGTTTTTTGTTGATTTTCTGTCAACTCTTTTTCTTTTTTAGAAGCAACACCTTCATACTTTAAATAAACAGAAGTAATCTGCTTCTTTTCATCAACGTCATAGAACATTTCTCCATCAAGATCAACTTCTTCAATGCTAAACTTCATGTCCGAACCAGCTCCAAAATCTTTAGACTTAGTACATGCAAACTTAACAACATCCTTACCGTCCTTACTGACACAAAACTCTGCGTCCATAGCAGCCTTAATTGACGACGATCCTCTTGATCTTCCCTTGTCCCCATGACCGCTATGGTGGACAGTAATTATCGCTGCATTTAATCGTCTAGCGAGCAATTCTATAGACTTAAAATACATTGCCATATCTTCACTACTATTTTCGTCACCAACCATGTTTCTGTGCAAAGTATCAATAATAATAATGTCTGGTTTGAAATCCATATCCTCTACCAACTTACAAATATTCTCCGCTTCACGAGCATCAAGTAAATTAATAGATCTTCTGCTAAAACGTATACGATCTCCATTTATACTGCTTCCACTATACTTCTGCATCAATGCCTTAAATCTAAATGTAGCACCACGCAAACCTTCACCCATGATGATAAGGGTGTTCAGCTCTTCTTTTACCTTGTGACCATGCCAATCTTTACCAATCGCACCGCAAAATGCCCAATCCATAGCGAATAAACTTTTACCTGCACCAGATTCACCAAACAGTAAATTATTTGATCCACGCTCAAGTATTCCTTTGATCAACCATTGTGGTGTGGTGACATTGCTCATCATTTCAGTTAGTGATACAAACAATCCTTCATGTTTTATTTTGCCAAAAACAATGTCACGAACAGCATCAATGCCATGTTTCTTCATAACATCATTAAAATCGCCATGAATGTCAGGATAGACAACATCAACACCGCATAGATTTGCTTTATCAATACCGATGCCGCTAACATCATTATCAGCGCAAATAACAATACGCTTCTTATCGTATTGTATTTTTAACATGTCAGTAACAGCTTTAAGATTTCCTGCGTTAAATGCTATACACACAGCTAAATTAGTAGCTTGGTATAAACTATCCGCAGTTGCAAAACCTTCTGCTACCAATAATGTTTCACTGGCGATTGGATCTCCTATCCAACAATGACCGCCTTGCATTTTACCGCCAGAATGAAATCTTTTAGCTCCATCACTGAATATAGATTGCAATGACTGTATATTGCCAAGTTCATCATAAACAGGTATTAGGAGCTTACCGCCAAACACTTTAGCCATGTTTGGATTGATTCCTTTATCCGTTAAGTAATCATGTTCCTTAACAACAACTGCCGCATCAAATAATGATTTTGCTTCTCTAGCCGCAACTGCATAATCTTCATCACGTTGCAGTGTTGCTTTGCGTTTAGCTTCTTCAAATTGCTGACGCATTGCCTCCTGCTCAGTAATACTTGGCGCATAATCTCTATGCGCTTGCCATTGGTGTTGCTCTCCACTGCGCCAACATCCAAATACTGCACCTTTCCCATCGTCAAAAACTAATACCCATCCAGACCTATCAGCTTGCTTGTTGTTAGTCGAAAACCTAGTAACTTTACCAATACCAATATGGTGTGGAGGAGTATAGCCTACCGCTTTTATTGCGTCATTAAGTTCATTTAGCATTGAAATAGTCACTTAAAATTTTGACTAAATCATAAGGTACACGTTTCAATTTTTGGTTAGCAAACTTCCATAAAATATTGTAATTAACATCAATAGCAATACTAACTGCTGATAAATTCATGGGCTTTAATTTATTGATTATTTCATCTGGGGTGAGCATAGTTTTTCCTTTTTAAAAAATATTTTTGTTTAGGTGTTGCAATTTTAATTTATATCGGTAAGATAAGCAACTCGAAAAGAAAGAAATTTTAACCTCAATGTAAGAGTG
>Ga0208133_1000125_pt1 | contig 30061 bp, 20 predicted proteins | sample ColrivemetaGS535_FD_187595 | JGI IMG/M metagenome (GOLD analysis project Ga0208133, IMG submission 187595) | Estuarine microbial communities from the Columbia River estuary, USA - metaG S.535 (SPAdes) (version 2) | ecosystem: Environmental > Aquatic > Marine > Intertidal zone > Estuary | place... | reverse complement strand
CAAATGAGTAGAGGAGATTTAGATTATGATGGCGATAACGTTTATTGGAAAGGTAAGAAATACCCTAGATCAGTAATGAATGAAGGAGCTAAAAATCTACCTTGGGAAAAAGAAGCATACAATAAAACTACAGATATGAAAAATTCAACAAAAAATACACCTTTTTACAAAACTGGACCTAGTGATCCTATTCCAAAAGAGAAGCAGCCAAAAGCTAAAGCAGAAAAAAAAGAACATCATCCTGGTTATGAAAAATCAACATATGGCAAATCTTTTGAGCCTATCAAAGGTGATGACGCTGGTGCTAAAGTAGCGAATCTAATGAATAAGCGTGCTTTTTCCAAAGACTCTATATCAGCAAAAAAAAGAGACTTATCTACTAAGTTTCCTGCCATCGGAGAACGAATGCAATCACGAGGTGCATTAAGTAATTATATAGCTAGAAGTATATCGCCAAAAACTGGAGATTATACTGTTTCTCGTAAAGGTGACTTTCCTAGCAACACAAGCAATGTCTCTAGAAGAGATGTAGCAATAAGCTCTAGAGAACCTGGGCATAGGCCAAGAATAACAAAAAACAAAAAACGATAAATGAAAAAAATCCTAAGCCTTTTAACAGGTGGTCTTATTAAAGACGTTGGTGGCGTAATAGACAAGCTAACCACTACGGATGAAGAAAGATTAGCTGCTAAGCATAAAATACAAGAGTTATTAGAACAAGCTGACAAAGACGCTCAAGCTCAAGTAACTGATCGTTGGAATGCTGATATGGCTAGTGATAGTTTTTTATCTAAAAACATACGCCCATTAGTTTTAATATACTTAACTATAGTTTTCACTGTGTTATCTTTTTTTGATGGTAATATTGGTGGGTTCAAAGTTGCTACGCAATACATACCTATATTTCAGTCATTATTAATAACGGTATACGGTGCTTACTTTGTAGGAAGGACTTGGGAAAAGTCTAAACAATCAGGTAATAATAAATAGTAATAAATAAAATGTCTAAAACAATTAAATTAAATCAAATGGAAAACAAGATCACAGAAGAAGAATTAATATTATTAAAAGAGCTGCAAGGTAAATTAAATCAATCTGTTTCACAGGTAGGATTTTTAGAAACTCAAAAGCACTCTTTATTACACTCAATTGCAGAAATCAATTCTGATGTTGAAAAACAAAAGTCTGAGCTAGAAAATAAATACGGAAGTATTACAATTAATCTAGAGGACGGTAGTTTTGAAGAAGTTAAACAAGAAGAAGCTTCAGCAGAATAATTATGTCATCTATTATAAGAAAAATTAGTATAGGTTCTGATTATAAAAACGATGCGATGCATTATGCATTGGGTCAATCAGTATATGGTGGTCACGAAATATCACACATACTTTATGATGAGTCTAAAAATTCTTATAGTATACATATAAAAAAAGACAATGAGATATTGCCATGGAAGAAATTTAATTCTAACATGGCTATATCCGTTGAATATGATTTAAAATACTAATGAGAAGTGTTTTTGACTTTATAGTTAAACCTATAGAAGGACGATATAAAAATGATATAGATGTTAATGGTAAAAAACTTATACTTAATTCTAATATAGAAAATTTTAAGTTTATAAGTAGAACAGCAGAAGTAATAACTGTACCATTATCACTAAAGACATTAATACAACCTGGTGACATTGTTATAATTCACCACAACGTATTTAGAAGATATTACAATCAAAAAGGAGAAGCTGTAGACAGTAGTAAACTTTTTAAGGAAAATCTTTATTTTTGCCAACCAGATCAAATTTATTTATACAAAAGAAATGGTAAATGGAAACCTGTAGGTAACAGATGTTTCTTAATGCCAATAGAGAATAACGATAGTTTCTCAATGGATAAAGAGCGTAAGGATGTTGGTATACTAAAAATTGGTAATAGCTCGTTAGAAGCGCTAGAAATAGCCGAAGGAGACTTACTTGGATTCAAAAGCAATAGAGAGTTTGAGTTCATAGTTGATGATCAACGACTTTACTGTATGGAATCTAATGATATTTTATTAAAGTATGAATATAAAGGAGACGAAAAAGAATATAATCCTGGCTGGGCAAAAAGCAGTTGAGGAATTAATTCAAGTAGCTAAAGAAAAAATAGTTGACTCAGATGATGATATATCTGCTGATAGATTAAAAAACGCTGCAGCTACAAAGAAGCTAGCTATTTTCGATGCTTTTGAAATACTTAGTAGAATAGAAGAGGAAGAAAAGCTTTTGGAAGAAAAACCAAAAGATGTTAAACAAGAAAAATCTTTTAGAGGTTTTGCTGAAGGTAGATCTAAGTAATGTATAAGCAAACGCTAGTACGTACTGTAAAAGATCATATAAAGCCAGCAGTAATCAAAAGAAATAATAGATACAAAAAGTGGGAAAAAGGCTATAACCCTGAGTATGATGTAGTTATAATAAGTAGCGATGGAACTATAGGTGAAATCATAGAGATTCAAAACTTAAAAATAGCATTACCGTTAAAACCTAAGAACGTTCACAAATGTTCTCAGGATAAAAAAGATCAAGTTTGGACGAAGTTGGAATATCCAAAAGAACTATCTAAGATAAAGAGTGTTTTTGATTGGGAAAAATATCCAACTGATTTTAAAGAAGAGTGGTACGAATACATAGACAAAGAGTTTGAAAAAAGAGAAAAAGGTTTTTGGTTTTATAACAATGGCAATCCGACTTACATTACTGGTACTCATTACATGTACTTGCAATGGTCCAAGATTGATGTTGGGGCAGCAGATTATAGAGAGTCAAACAGACTATTCTTCATATTCTGGGAAGCTTGTAAAGCAGACAAGAGGTGTTATGGAATGTCGTATCTCAAGAATAGACGTTCAGGATTTTCATTCATGGCGTCTGGGGAGACAGTTAATATGGCCACAATATCAACGGATTCACGGTTTGGGATATTGTCCAAATCTGGCGCCGACGCAAAGAAAATGTTCACAGATAAAGTTGTACCCATTTCTAGCAATTACCCCTTTTTCTTCAAACCAATACAAGACGGAATGGACCGGCCGAAAACGGAGCTCGCCTATAGAGTACCCGCGTCAAGGCTCACCAGACGTAAACTTAACGAAGGTGAAACCGAGGAAGAACTAGAAGGATTAGATACAACTATTGACTGGAAGAATACGGGAGACAACTCCTATGATGGTGAAAAATTAAAACTATTAGTACACGATGAAAGTGGAAAATGGGAACGACCAGATAATATATTAAACAACTGGCGAGTTACAAAAACTTGTTTAAGACTAGGTAGTAAGATCGTTGGTAAATGCATGATGGGTTCAACCTCTAATGCTTTAGAAAAAGGTGGTGGGAACTTTAAAAAACTTTATTATGCCTCAGATGTCACAAACAGAAACCGCAATGGGCAGACTAGCTCAGGACTATATTCTTTGTTCATACCTATGGAATGGAACTACGAAGGATTCATTGATGCTTTTGGATTACCTGTATTCGATAACCCAAAAAAAGAAACTAGAGACCCTGGCGGCGATTTAATAACTCACGGAGTTATAGAGCATTGGGAAAATGAAGTAGAAGGTTTAAAAAACGATCAAGACGGTTTAAATGAATATTATCGTCAGTTTCCAAGAACAGAGAAACACGCTTTTAGAGACGAAGCTAAATTATCTTTATTTAATTTAACTAAGATATACGAGCAAATAGATCACAACGAAGAGTTTGCTAATAACAAGACAGTTACTAGAGGAAGCTTTCAATGGGAGAACGGTATCAAAGATACAAGAGTTATATTTACACCAAATAAAGACGGTAGATTCCTTATTAGTTGGATTCCACCTATAAATCTTCAAAACCGTGTGATAGTAAAGAATGGGGTTAAGTTTGCCGGCAATGAACACATCGGTGCTTTTGGCTGTGATAGTTATGATATTTCAGGAACTGTAGACAACAGAGGTTCTAAAGGCGCTTTACACGGTTTAACTAAATTCAGTATGGAAGACGCTCCAATTAATATGTTTTTTCTAGAGTACATAGCTAGACCTCAGACAGCTGAGATGTTTTTTGAAGACGTACTAATGGCTTGCATATTTTATGGCATGCCAATACTAGCAGAGAATAATAAACCTAGATTGTTATACTATTTTAAAAGAAGAGGTTATAGAGGCTTCTCTATAAACAGACCAGATAAGGTATTTGCTAAATTATCAACAACAGAAAAAGAAATAGGTGGTATACCAAACTCTAGTGAAGATATTAAACAAGCTCATGCAGCTGCAATTGAATCATATATAAACGATTACGTAGGCGCTACCGAAAGAGGTTATGGAAATATGTTTTTCCAAAAAACCTTAGAAGAGTGGGCAAAATTTGACATAAACAATAGAACAAAGTTTGATGCAACTATAAGTTCTGGTTTAGCTATAATGGCTTGTAACAAAAACAAATACACGCCAGTGTTTAAGCAAAACAAGAAACCTGTTGCTGTATCTTTTGGTAGATACGATAATAAAGGCTTTACTTCAAAAATAATACAATAAATGATTTACAAAAATGTAAACAGTACATTTCCAAGTCAGGTAGTATCTGATGCAGAGAAACAAAGTTTAGAATACGGACATGCAGTTGGTAGAGCTATAGAGAACGAATGGTTCCGTGGAGACAGAGGTGCTGGTGCAGGTGGAAGATTTGGTAATAACTGGCAAAGCTTTCATAGGTTACGTCTTTACGCTAGAGGAGAGCAGTCTGTTCAAAAATACAAAGATGAAATGTCTATCAACGGCGATTTGTCTTATTTAAATTTAGACTGGCAACCTGTAGCTGTATTATCAAAATTTGTTGATATTGTTGTAAATGGTATGACTGACAAAGGTTATAAGATTAAATCTTTTGCAACTGATCCATACGCTTTAAAACATAGAACTGATTATACTAAAGGTATCATAAGAGATATGAACGCAAAACCTTTGCTTGAAGATATACAAAACAAGCTTGGTACTAATTTGTTTTCAACTAATGATCCATCTAATTTACCTGAGTCTAGAGAAGAACTAGATTTATTTATACAGCTAAACTATAAACAAGCTGTTGAGATTGCTGAAGAAGAAGTTATAGATAACATATTAGAGTTTAATAGATACGAAGAAGTAAAGAAAAGAGTTGCTCAAGATTTAACAATACTAGGTATTGGTGCTACTAAAACTAGCTTTAACTTATCTGAAGGAGTTGTAGTAGATTACGTTGATCCTGCTAGCTTAGTTTATTCTTATACTGAAGACCCTAACTTTGAAGACATATACTATGTTGGTGAAGTTAAAGGTATTTCATTACAGGAATTAAAGAAACAATTCTCTGACTTAACAGATTCTGAACTAGAAGAAATACAAAAACAACCTGGAGACAGTAATTACACTAGACAATATAATGGTCAAGATGATAATTACGATAGTGTACAGGTTTTATACTTTGAATATAAGACGTATTCTAACCAAGTATTTAAAATAAAGAAAACAGATCAAGGACTTGAAAAAGCTCTTGAAAAGCCTGATACGTTTGATCCACCAGAAAGTGATAACTTTGAAAGAGTATCAAGATCAATAGAAGTATTATATAGTGGAGCTAAGGTTTTAGGTAGTAATAAAATGCTTAAATGGGAACTAGCTGAAAATATGACTAGACCTTACAGCGATCAAACTAGAGTTGAGATGAATTACTCATTATCAGCTCCTAGAATGTACAAAGGTAGAATAGATAGCATTGTTAGCAAGTGTATTGGCTTTGCTGATATGATACAGATTACTCATTTGAAAATACAACAGGTATTATCCAAGATGGTGCCTGATGGTGTTTTTGTTGACGTTGATGGTTTAGCTGAAGTTGATTTAGGTAACGGTACAAATTATAATCCACAAGAAGCTTTAAATATGTACTTCCAAACTGGTAGTATTATAGGTAGATCTTTAACTCAAGATGGTGATCCAAACAGAGGTAAAGTACCTATTCAAGAATTAAACTCTTCGTCTGGTATTAATAAGATACAAGCTCTTACTCAAACTTATCAATACTATTTACAGATGATAAGAGACGTAACAGGTTTAAATGAAGCTAGAGATGGTAGTATGCCAGCTAAAGATTCTCTTGTAGGTTTACAAAAACTAGCAGCAGCTAATTCTAATGTAGCTACTAAGCACGTGTTGCAGTCATTAATGTATATAACAGTTAGAACATGTGAGAATATAAGCTTAAGAGTAGCGGATATGTTAAACTTCCCTCTTACTAAAAACGCTTTAATGAATTCTATAAATTCTGTAAACGTAGCAACTTTAGAAGAGATCGAAAATTTAAACATGCACGAGTTCGGTATATTCTTAGAATTAGAACCAGAAGAAGAAGAAAAAGCTAATTTAGAAAAGAACATACAAATTGCATTGCAAACTCAGAGTATAAATCTAAGTGACGCTATTGATATTAGACAGATTAGAAATTTAAAACTTGCTAATCAGTTTCTAAAGAATAGACAGAAGATGAAGAGAGAGCAAGAGCAGCAAGCGCAACAAGCTAATATTCAGGCACAAGCACAAGCAAATGCTGAGTCTGCAGAAAAAGCTGCTATGGCTGAGTTACAAAAGCAACAAGCCTTAGCTCAAACAGAGTTACAAATAGAGCAAGGTAAATCTCAATTCAAGATACAGCAAATGCAACAAGAAGCTGAAATCAAAAAACAATTGATGGCTGAAGAGTTTAGTTACAAAATGCAACTAGCTCAAGTGCATGCAAATGCAGAAACAAATAAAGAAAAAGAAATTGAAGACAGGAAAGACGAGAGAACTAGAATACAAGCTACTCAACAGTCTGAACTAATAAATCAAAGACAAAACGATTCATTACCAAAAGACTTTGAGTCTGCAGGTATGGACAACCTAGGAGGTTTCGGCTTAGAGCAGTTTGATCCTAGGTAAGCTTATTAACTATTTAATTATATTATATTATGTCAGAAGTAAAACAAGAGGGTGACTTCAAAATGAAGGCTAAACCCAAGAAACCTAAGAACTTAGGTAAGAAAAACGAAATAACAAAGGTAGATTTATCTAAACCTTCGGAAGAAAACCAAGGCGAAGTAATACCAAATGTTACAAAAGTAGAGATTAAAGAACCAGTTGTTGAACAAGTTGTCGAAGAAGTAGAAGCTACTGAAGAAGTAGTTGAAGAGACTGCTGGAGTTATTGAAGAAATAACAGAAGAAGAAATAGTAGAAACATCAAAAGCTCTTGAACAAGAAGTAGCTGAAGCTGTTAGAGATGAAAAGGTAATAGGAAAAGCATTGCCAGAAAACATCGAAAAACTAGTTTCATTTATGGAAGACACAGGTGGTACAATCGATGACTACGTAAGATTAAATACTGATTACTCTAATGTAGATGAAAAAACATTGATTAGAGAATATTATAAAAAATCAAAACCTTATTTAGATAAAGATGATTTAGACTTGATTATGGAGGATAATTTCCAATATGATGAAGACTTAGATGAGGAGAAAGACATTCGCAGGAAAAAACTTGCGTATAAAGAAGAAGTTGCTAAAGCCAAAAGCTTTTTAGAAGAGACCAAGAGTAAATATTACGACGAAATCAAGTTGAGACCCGGCGTGACTCAGGAACAACAAAAGGCAAATGACTTTTTTAACAGATTCAACGAGGATCAAAAAGCTGCAGAAGAAAAGCATAACAATTTCTTACAAAGAACTAAGAATTTACTTAATAACGATTTCAAAGGTTTTGATTTCAATGTTGGCGAGAAAAAATTTAGATACGGAGTAAAAAATGTTAACGAGGTTGCTGAAGCACAATCTGATATTTCAAACTTTATAGGGAAGTTCCTAGATAAAGAAGGAAACATATCAGACGCTAAAGGCTATCACAAAGCTCTGTACGCCGCTAGGAACGCTGATACTATAGCGCAACACTTTTATGAGCAAGGTAAAGCTGATGCTGTAAAGAACGTTGTAGCTAAATCTAAAAACATTAAGACAGACCCAAGACAAACTTCTAGTGGTAGTGTTTTTGTAAATGGATTAAAAGTTAAGTCGATTAGTGGAGCCGATTCCTCAAAACTAAAAATTAAAAAAAGAACTTTTAACAATTAAAAATTAAGATTATGGCATTAACACCATCATTCGGTTCAATTAAACCGAGTCAAAAACAACAAATTTTAGAATCTAACTTCTTATCATTTAACGGTGGTGCAGGAGCAGGAGATTCAAACTCATTCGCACAACAGTACTTACCTGAGATCTACGAACAAGAAGTAGAGCGTTATGGAAACAGAACATTATCTGGATTCTTACGTATGGTAGGAGCAGAAATGCCAATGACTTCTGATCAAGTAATTTGGTCTGAACAAAACAGATTGCACGTAGCATATAATGACGTATCTAACGATGGAACAAACACTCTTACTTTCACTGTAGGTGGAGCAGGAGATGCTTTCGTAGAAAACGTTATTTCTAAAAACCAAACTATTGTAATTTTAGATCCAGCTGGATTAGAATTAAAAGCTTTAGTTACTGAATCTTCTCAAGCTGGTACAACAGCAACTGTAGAAGTAGCGCCTTATACTGCTGCTAATACTGGAGCTTTAGCTGCTACTGGATTAAAGATTTTCGTATACGGTTCTGAGTATGGAAAAGGATCTTCTGTGGCTAACTCTACTGGAGCTGCAGATGTAAATGGATATAAATCTATTACTCCTTCTTTCACTCAATTCTCTAACTCACCAGTTATCATTAGAAACAAATACGTAGTATCTGGATCTGATATGGCGCAAATAGGATGGGTAGAAGTTGCAACTGAAGACGGAACTTCTGGATATTTATGGTACTTAAAAGCTGAATCTGAAACTAGATTACGTTTTGAAGACTATTTAGAAATGTCTGTAGTAGAAGGAGAAAAAGCTGCTGCTGGATCTGGAGCTGCTACTGCTGGAGTAAAAGGTACTCAAGGTTTATTTGCTGCTATCAAAGATAGAGGTAACACTAACGTAGGGTTTACTGCTGCTGGAGGATTAGCTACATTTGACGAGATCTTGAAAAACTTAGATACTCAAGGAGCTATTGAAGAAAACATGTTATTCTTAAACAGACAAACGTCTTTAGATTTTGATGATATGTTAGCTGGTGTAGGCGCTGCTGATAACGGAATTTACGCAGGTGGTAGTTCTTACGGAGTATTTGAAAACTCTGAAGATATGGCATTAAACTTAGGTTTCTCTGGATTCAGAAGAGGTTCTTACGACTTCTACAAAACTGACTGGAAATACTTAAACGATGCTTCTACTCGTGGAGCTATTCAAGGAGCTGTAGCAAGTGTTGAAGGTGTATTAATACCTGCAGGAACTTCTACAGTATATGATCAAATCCTAGGAACTAATATCAGACGTCCATTCTTACACGTACGTTATAGAGCTTCACAAGCTGACGACAGAAAGATGAAGACTTGGTTAACTGGTTCTGCAGGAGGAGCTGTAAGTTCTGACCTAGACGCAATGGAAGTAAACTTCTTATCAGAAAGATGTTTATGTGTACAAGGAGCTAACAACTTTGTATTATTCCAAGGAGTATAATTATTATGTAATTCTTACCCTCGTTATATCAACGGGGGTAATTATTACCCTTATTAAACTATTAAATTTTATTATATTATGGCTAAACAAGCTACAGCTAAAAAAGTCGAGGTAGCACCTCAACCAATCGTAGAGACTAAAAAAGCATCTACACCAATACAACCTGCTAAACCAAAGTGGGAAATAAAAGATAGAACGTATGTATTAAAAGGTGGTATTAGTCCACTAACATTAACCATACCATCTAAACATACTAGAAAACACTCTTTATTATTCTTCGATGAAGAAAAAGGAGAACAAAGAGAAATAAGATATGCGACTAATCACGCGTCTATATTTAAAAACGAACAAGAAGGAGAAGCTACATTAGGCCATATCGTATTTAAAGACGGATCACTAACCGTGCCTAAGCAAAAACAAAACTTACAAAAACTACTGTCTCTGTATCACCCTTTAAGAGGGAGAATATACAGCGAATTTAGTCCTGTAAAAGTAGCTGAAAATGATTTAGATATATTAAACTCTCAAATCGAAGCAATGAATGCTGCTAAAGAAATGGATATTGACCATGCTGAAGCAATATTAAGAGTAGAGCTTGGTTCTGCTGTTGCTAAGATGAGTTCTAAGGAGCTTAAAAGAGATTTACTATTGTTTGCTAGAAGTAATCCTGAAATGTTCATAGAGTTAGCTAATGACGATAACGTGCAATTAAGAAACTTTGCAATTAGAGCGTCAGAAGCTGGACTTATAAAATTATCTCAAGATCAAAGAACATTTGCTTGGGGGTCAAACGGAAGAAAATTAATGAATGTTCCATTTGATGAAAACCCTTACTCTGCATTTGCAGCCTTCCTTAAAACTGATGAAGGTGTAGAAATCTACAGATCTATAGAGAAAAATCTATAAAAACAAGTAATACTAATATAGTGGAGACTACTAATCGTGGTCTCCATTGTATTATAACAAATAAATAAAATGGCAATAAACGTAGATACAGTATATAAGACAGTTTTATTAATACTAAACAAAGAGCAGCGTGGATATATGACGCCTGACGAGTTTAATAAAACAGCTACACAAGTTCAACTCGATATATTTGAACAATACTTCGAAGACTTAAACCAACAACTACGAGTGCCACAATCTGATTATGATTACTCTGATAGACAAATGAGTATTGATGAAAAGATTTCTCCTTTTAAAACTGAAGGTAACTGTGTTTACAGTGCTGGTAAATTTAACTTACCAATACTAGACACTGAAGGTAATACAGTTATAAATACAGGCGCAGAGCCTGCTAGCGATCAAGTTTCATTTTACAAATTAGGAACACCTATATTTACGCCACCAGCTGGGTTTGATACTGAACTACAGCGTTTGGCTAGAAATGATTTCTACAACATAGAAAAATCTCCACTAACAGCATCTACTAAAGACTTTCCTACTTATTTATACGAATCAAATAAATTAACCGTAAGACCTAAGAGTATAACATCAGATGTTTCTACTAGCTTTATAAGAAAGCCTAGAAATATAACATGGGGCTTTGACATTGGAACAGTTGGTCAGTACATATACAGCCCTAGTTTGTCTGCACCTGACAGCGGTACTCCTTCTCAGAATTTTGAGTTAAATGCTTCAGAGCAAGTAGAGGTTATAACTAGAATATTATTTTATTCTGGTATAATAATTAGAGACCCTCAAATTATACAGGTTGCTGCTCAAGAAATACAACAAAACGAAATAAATCAAAAAAGCTAATAAATGGGACTTATAACAGAAACCAATGAACAGTATTATGCTGGTTCTCAAAAATTTATAGTACCAGGCGACGCACCTAATCAACAGTTCACAACTACTTTTAATACTGAATTAGTTTTTGGAAGTAGCAACCCTTCAACTATAGAATACGCAATTAACAACTTTAAGTTATACAAAGCAGATATAGGTTCTTTAACTTACACGGAGTACGTGTTGCCTTATACAGTTTCTGGAAATACAATAACAATAGCAGAAGACTTAGATCAAGGTGTTGGTTTAATAGTTCAATTAAAAACTGAGTCAGGTGGTAATTACGGTAACAAAGACGCTTACGGTGAAACTGTTCAAGATAACTGGGGATCATATGCTTACACTAAACTTAATGATGTTATAAATAACTTTATTGTAGCTTATGTTGGAGCTGGTAAATTAATACCTAGTGTTAAAAGAACTGATGTTATCTTTCACGCTAAACGAGCTATGCAAGAGTTTAGTTACGATACATTGAAAAGTATAAATTCTCAAGAATTAAATATACCAAATAGTTTAAGCGTAGCTATACCTCAAGACTATGTAAACTACGTGAACATACATTGGGTTGATAAACAAGGTGTTAAGCACATTATAATGCCTACTCAATTAACTAGTAACCCTTACTCAAACCCTATACAAGATCAGAGTGGTATACCAATGCAAGACAATTTTGGTGATAACATCGAAGGTACTTCTATAACTGAAGAAAGATGGGCGAATAATGATTTAAAACAAAGAAACGAAATTAGAGACAATAGCTTAGGCTTTGGCTCTTTTTACGGCGAAGACGGTTACGGAGCTGGACAGCTTTACGGTTTAGACCCTCAATACGCTAATGTAAATGGTTACTTTACAATAAACGAAAGAGAAGGTAAGTTTTCTTTTTCATCTGACTTAGTAGGTAAGCTAATAATACTAGAGTATGTATCTGATGGGCTTTCTACAAACTTAAATACTAGAGTTCCAAAAATGGCTGAAGAAGCAATGTACGCTTATATAAGTCACGCTATTATAGCTTCAAGAATAAATCAACCTGAGTACGTTGTAAATAGATTGAAAAGAGAAAAAAGCGCTAAGTTAAGAAACACTAAAATAAGATTATCTAATATAAAACTAAACGAAATAGTTCAAGTTTTAAGAGGTCAATCGAAATGGATAAAACACTAGAACAATATGGCTGAGGTTAAAAATGCTTTTATAAAGTCTAAAATGAATAAAGACCTTGATAGTAGACTTCTACCATCAGGTGAATATAGAAACGCTTTAAATGCTCAAGTAAGTAAATCAGAAGGTTCTGATGTTGGAGCTTTAGAAAACGTTTTAGGTAACAAACAAGTCAGCGACTTTGGGTTGAGTATATCAAACTTGTCTTCTATAGGATATTTATCAGATGAAGCAAGTAGTATGATATATGTTTTCTTAACAGACAATGATACTAATGATTATATCCCTACTGGCGCAGGCTCGAACCATTACGTTGTTTCTTACAATGCGACTAATGACACTAGTTCTATATTAGTTAAAGGAGCTTTTTTAAATTTCTCAAAATTAAATCCTATATTCGGCGTTAATCTACTTGAGAATTTATTGTTTTGGACAGATAATAGAAATCAACCTAGAAAAATAAATGTAATAAGCGCTACAGAAAGTGCTGGATCTGTTATGAATGTTGGCTTAAGCGCTATTGGTAATGGATATATAGATAGTGTATACAATACGCAGAATCAAGTTCCTGGAGGCGTTGGTAAAGGTTTAACAGTGTCAGTAACTACAATAGGCGGTACTATAAATAGTGTTACAGTTGTTAATCCAGGTAATGGATATGCTGTAGGTGATTTAGTAAACATATTGGGTCCAGGGCCTGGTACACAAGCCGTTATATCAATATCAAGTGTTTTTTATTATTATACCTCAGAAGATAATATATCTGTAGCTAAATATAATCCCTATGAAGCTATAGAGCTTTATGAGTCAAGTGCTTTATCGCCTGGAGACTACGAGTCTACAATGAAAGATGTTTTTAGCATAGCTTATCCGGATGGTGGCACGGCTTTAGTTAATGGTGATCAAAGCGGTACTAGTATAAACATAGATCAAACAAACATACCAGTAGGTGGTGAACCTGTAGTTGGTCAAAGCGTAAGTAAAATTAACGCTCTTGGTGAAGTTACAGATTTAGGTGTTACTGTAATCGCTGGTTCTAGTTCTACTGTTTTAAACGTTAGTAGTTCTATATCAGTTACTGATGATGAAGAGTTAGTCTTTGACGCTAATCCCTACTACATACCTAACTACAAAGGTGATCCTAAATTCTTAGAAGATAAATTTGTAAGATTTAGTTACAGATTTAAGTTTAACGATGGAGAATATTCTATAATGGCTCCATTTACTCAGCCTTGTTTTATACCTAAGCAAGATGGTTATTTTTTAAATAACACGCCTACGGAAGGTGATGAGCAACAAGCTTATTCTTCTACCATAATTGACTTTATGGAAAATAAGGTTAATAAAATAGATTTAAAAATACCACTACCCTCAAGTGTAGCTAATTTAAGTAATAGTTTACATATAGAAGAAATAGATATACTATATAAAGAATCAGATGGACTAGCTGTTCAAGTGGTAGAAACTATATCTAATACAAATAACTTTAGAACAAGTGAAGCTGATAGCTTGTTGGATGTTTTTACTTATGAGTATGAGTCTCAAATACCATACAAAACTTTACCATCAGACGAAATAACAAGAGTATACGATAAAGTACCTGTAAAAGCTTTTTCTCAAGAAATAATAAGTAATAGAATTGTTTACGGTAACTATCAAAACAAACACACTCCACCAGCTTTATTAAACTATAATGTTACCTCTAGTGAAAAATCAGATTTCAATTTGAATAAAGGTAGTGCTCAAACTAGTGGAGGTTCTTTCGCGGCAGGTGCATCAATAACTATATATAATGCTTCAGGTAGTATTGTTGTAGGTAGTTTATTGAGTTCTTTATATCCAAATGATTCAATACCTATAGGTACAAGGGTAGTAACTACTGATGGGTCTACAACTATGACACTTAACAAAGACGTTGGTCTTTCAAGCAGTATACTTATAGATTTTAATTTATCAGGTAATGTTTCAGATTCAACAAGTAAAGTAGAATACCCGTCTAGCAACTTAAAAACAAACAGAAATTATCAAGTAGGCTTTGTTCTTTCAGATAAGTTTGGTAGACAATCTAGCGTTATACTAGCAAGTAATAGTGAAAACACTTATAATTTTAGTGTTTCAACCGCCTTCTCTCCGTATATAGACGAAGGGACAAACACTTATGATTGGATGGGAAATTCCTTAAAGGTTTTAGTTAATGATCCTATTAGCCCACAATCTCCAAACCCTGTTACTAATGAGCCAGGTATATATAATGGCGATGCTAGTAGTGATGACTATAACCCACTAGGTTGGTATTCTTATAAAATAGTAGTAAAACAGGTTGAGCAAGAATATTACAATGTTTACTCTGCTGGAGCTATGAAAGGTTTACCTTATAACTATGACACATTTGACATAACACCAGTTCTTAGCGAGAATACATCTTTTATAACATTGTTAAATGACAATATAAATAAAATACCTAGAGATTTATCAGAAGTAGGACCACAAGATAAAACATTTAGAAGTTCTGTTGAGCTTTACGGAAGAGTTCAAAACACTTCAACTTCTAACGAACAGTTTTATCCAGGAAGAAGATCATTCACCACTTCTTCTGTAGAAGATTTATTTGGATTATTTGATGTTCAAGACTTTAAAGGTAAGTTTGATGAAGTAATACCTATAACTAATCCATTAAACGCTTTTCACGGTTTCTTCAAGTCTGACTCAGATCCTTTTATAGCAGAGATAAGTACTTCTCAAAATTCAGGCTTACAATTTGGAGTAAATAATAGTTTTACAGAGGTTGCTGGTTCTGGAGATGCAAAAGCGGTAGGATCAAATGTTATAACAGTCGATTTAGAAAACGTAGTAGGAACTATTGAAATAGGTAGCTCATTAATTTCTATAGATGGAGCTGTTGTTAATGGAGTATATGCTACAAGTGTAACAATTAATGGCTTCACTACAGTAGTTTTTAATAAAATTATAAGCTTCAGTAATGGTGATGAACTTATTTTTTCTCAACAAGACTTTAATGATATAAACACTTTGGCTGTGTTTGAAACAAAGCCTGTTACCTCTAGGTTAGATATTTTTTGGGAAACATCTTCATCTGGGTTAATAACAGATTTAAACGACGTTATTCTTTATTCTTCTAATGCTGGTTCGAGTTTTGTTGGCTGGAATGATGCTGCTTTTGACGAAGGTCTAGGACTTGACGACCCGATATTAGGTACTCAAGCTACAAGATCTGACTTTTTTATAGTTAATAATCTTGGTAACGCAATAACGCTCGGCGCTAATGACACTTTTGATATAACTTCTGTGTTCGATAACGTGCCTGGATCTTTAGATAAAAGTAATTGGTTTGTTCTTTATGAGCCAAACGGCCCTGGTAATGGGTATAACATTAAAGTAAAGCAGAACTTTGTAGATAATGTGTACTACAGTTCTATTATTGGTTCAAATGAATTTAATTTTTCTTTTACTTCTGTTGTAGATGGTATTACTACCCGCTACAACGAAGTAGCTAGATTAACTAATTTACCACCTATAATGAGTGGTCCTGGTGGAAATGGTACAACTCCAACTCCTGCCGTTAACTACACGGCTACAGGTAGTACTTTTCCTAGTTATATTGATACTTTTACCGCCGTTAATGGAGCTAACACTCTTGGAGGAAATCAAGGTAGAGATATTACGTGGTCAGTTAGCGCAGTTGACTCTAACAACAATGACTTTAGCTTTGCTTTTAGCGCAGTTACATCTCAAACAAATGAATTATCAACATGTGAACTTAGAAATGTTGCCGGATCTCCTATACCAGTAGGAACATATACTATAAATCTTAAGTGTCTAGACGCGGGTAATGCTTTTGACGAAATAGTTATAACAGCTGAGCTAGGTGTTATACCTTCAAGAGTTTATGATTTTACTTGGACTTACAGTCTTAGCGCTACTTTTGAAAACTTAACTACAAAACGAGCTACAATAATAGAAATTGATGCAGCTGATGATCCATTAGGTTATAACGGTTGGTATATAGTAGCTAGTTCTTGGTCAAATTTAACTAACGGTGTTAATATTATATCAATGAAACAACAAAACGAATGTTCAGAGCCATTGTACTTTTACAGTGCTGGAACATTAGGTGACGTTGTCAATAATTGGCAAGCATGTACCACTGGTGCCTACGAACCAAAAACAGAAGCTTCTGTTGAAATACTTTCTTCAGAATTTTTACAATATGGGTTTGAAGTAATACAGTAGTAACAATAAAACAAAACAAGTAATAATAGAATATATGCCAGCAACTATAGAAGTAAAATATTTTAACTCCTTTCTACTTAGAAAAGCCGTGCCAGCATCTGTAAACAATCCTATATGGAATGGATCTACTGGAATTCCTACTGCTATAGGTGGTTTTCAAAGAGTCGCAGGAACTGGGCCTAATAGTTGGGTTATTGAAGAAGCTAGAATTAGAGGCGGTTACAATAACACTAATGTTGATTATGGTGTGAAAGCTTATTTAGTTGAAGACGAACCTAATGCTGTAGTAAGAGGTAATTCTTTAATATACTCTGGTATATTTAACTCAAGAACAGGTGTAAACGATACAAACGTATTTCCTGTTGGTGCAGATATAACTAAGTCAGCTGATCCCGCGAACGGTACAATACAAAAACTATATGCAGAAGATACTAACTTGATAATATTTCAAGAATCAAAAGTATCTAGAGCATTGATAGATAAAGACGCTATATACTCTGCTGAAGGCGGAGGTAGCATTACCAATGTTAATACTACTATAGGAACTATACAACCGTATGGTGGTAACTTTGGTATAAGTAGAGATCCAGGTAGCTTTGCTACTTATGGTTATAGGAAATACTTTTCAGATAAAGATAGAAACGCTATTTTAAGGTTGTCTATGGATGGTTTAACTGAAATATCTACATATGGTATGTATGATTATTTTAGAGACGAATTCGCGCGTATAGACACACTTAGTACAGAAGGTAATATAGTAGGTGGTTGGGACATATATAATAAACAATACGTCTTATCAACACAGCCTGCATCAGGTAATACTTCTAACGGTTACAAAACATTAACTTTTGACGAAGGTGTAAAAGGTTGGACTAGTTTCTTTTCTTACAAACCAGACCAAGTCTTAAGTTTAAGAAGTGATTTTTATAGTCTTAATAGCGGTAAGTTATGGAAACATTATTCTGAAGATGTTAATAGAGGTAATTTTTACAACGTAAACAACAGTACTTCTATACAGTTTGTGTTTAACCCTAAAGTAAGTATGTCAAAAGTTTTTAAAACCGTAAACTACGAAGGTAGTAATGGTTGGCAGGTGACAAGCTTTAGCTCTGATGAAACTGGACCAGACTTATTAGACAGTAATTGGTCTAATAACTTTGATACTGCAAATAGATTTGAACTAGTTAACGACGCCCCAGTTTATAAACCAACAGTTTATAGTTACGACGAAGGAGTCTATACTGAAAACGGTGTTAAATATAGGGTAGGTTTTAATAGAAAAGAAAACAAATATCACGCTAATCTAGTTAACAATACTAGCGCTAGGCAAGAAGAAGTCTTGTTTGGTAATAGTATGACTGGTATTAAAGGCTACTTTACAACAGTTACAGTTTCTACAGACGCTACAACTAATCCAGGTGGATTAAAAGAGCTATTTGCAGTTTCTTCAGATTATTCAGAATCATCTTATTAATGAAACAAACGTCTTTAAGTATAGATTATTTTAGAAATACAGTAACAAATTTAGAGGCTGAAATGCTAGCTAGTAATGATCCTTTAATAGTAAAAGGTAATTCAGACAGCTTTCCATTAACTCATTCTTTTTCTGAAGGAGTTTATATTAGAGAGATGTCTATGCTTGAAGGAGGAATAGTAATAGGAAAAATACATAATAAAAGCCATACTTGGTTTTTAATGAAAGGTAAATTAAAAATAGCTAACGAAGACGGTGTAGTAACTTACTCAGCTCCTACTTACGTTAACGCTAAATCTGGGGCAAAAAGAGTTATAATAGCTTTAGAGGATTCTGTTTTTGTAAACATTCACCCTAATCCAGATAATATAAGAGACATCGAAGAGTTAGAAAGAATTTTAACCTGCGAAACATACATACAATATAAACAATTAAAACAATAGCTTATGTCAATGGTAACAGCCGGAATAATATCAGGCGGGGCATCTATAATTTCAGGTATTTTTGGAGCTTCAGCAGCAAGCAGAAGAGCAAAGGCAGCAGAAGCTGATAGAAAAGATAAAGAAAGAAAATTACTAAGCCTAGAAAATAGTAGACAAGAAATAATTAATCCTTATGAAGGTGTTACAGACTTATCTTCGATGGTTCAAAACCCATACGAAAATCTAGGCGTAGCGACTCAAGCTGCAGAGATGCAAGCTGAACAAGCTGATATATCTCTAGCAAATACTTTAGATACAATTAGAGCTACTGGAGCATCAGCTGGTGGAGCAACTGCTTTAGCTCAAGCAGCTTTACAATCTAAAAAAGGTGTATCTGCTAGCATAGAAGCTCAAGAAGCTCAGAACGAAAAACTAAGAGCTCAAGGAGAACAGCAACAACAGCAAATGAAAATGGCTGAAGCTCAGAGACTACAGCAAGCAGATGTATCTGGTAAACAATTTGAGTTTGGAGTAAGAGAAAATAGACAAGTTGCTAAAATGGATAGATTATCTGCTCAAATATCTGGAGCAGAAGCTAGAAAAGCTCAAGCTAATGCAGATAGAACAAGTGCTATAACAGGCGCTATTGGAGGTGTTGTTAGCACGGTTGGAAGTATGTATTCAGCAGGAGCGTTTGGAGGATCTAGTAAGCCGTTTGATACCAGCAAATTTGGCGGAAATACAAGCAAAGGATTTACCGCACCTCCACTTTCTTTTTAATAAATAAATAAAACATGAGTTATAGAAACCCACAACAAGTAGTAGATACTCAAAGCGGTAAAGCTTTCGCAGATTTACAGAGAACAATATCAGGAACTTTCGCTGGTGTAGCTGATACTTATAAAAAAGATCAAGCAGCAGAAGCTGCTAGACAAAATAAAATAGCTGAAAAGAATAGAAAAGCTGCTGAATATTACCAAAGAAAAGAAGATCAGGTTACTGAGGGCTTGGCCAAGCTAAGTGCTCAAAACCCGGCTTTAAACATAGGTGAAGAATTTACCTCTGTAATAGACAGGTATAGTGACATAATGGGTTATATACAAAGTGGAGCTGAAACTGATCCTAAAGAAATAGCAAAACTAAGAGCAGAGGCTGCAAGTATATTAGCTATGCCAGATCAAGTAAGAACTAGTATAGAATCTTTTTCTGCTAGTTCAATCGATTTACAGACAATACTAGAGCAAAAAGGTAAGATGGGTGGATATGATTTATACTCTAATCCTAGAATGTTGACAGACTTGCAAGTGTTTTTAGATCAAAGACCTGGTCAAAGAAAAATAAAAATAAATAACATTAATGGAGCTTACAGTCCCTCAGTAGAGATTACAGGTGAAGACGGTAAAACTAACAACTATCCTTTGTCTGTATTACAAAACTTTCTGAGCGGTGGTTCAGATATGATTAGTACTGTTCCTGATCAAACATCTAATCTTGACAACATGTCTAAGATGTTTGTATACGACATAGATCAAGATGGTAAAAAAACACTTAAAGATAATGTTCTAGGAACTGTAGCATCTGGACCAGATGAAGCGGGTAACACGGTTACTTACAAAAAAGTTAATAAAGACGCTATAGAAAAATCTATACAAGCTGAAGTAAAAGGAAATATGGCTGCTATGTCAAATACAGGCAAAGTAGCTTTTTGGAATAATATTCTAGCTGAAAAAGACTCTAGAAATAATATCAAAGAAGGTCAAGTTAGAGCAGTGGCAGATGCTAGCACTGAAGAGTTTAACGAAGAGTTTTCTAAAGCTTATTCTAATTACTTTTTAAAGCGTATACCAGAAAGATTAGTATTATCTAGTGTTAAAACACCAACACCGGAAACTAAAGAAGGCCCTATAGAAACAGGTAAAGATTTTTACGACAAAGTTAGAAAAGATCCTATATCATATTTCTTAGCTTATACTGGCATAGAGCCTAAGTATGATAGAGATAAAAATATTATCACACTAAAAGCAGGAGATAGAAAAGATTCAGAAAAAGGAGATAAGGTTTATAACATGAATAATCCTAATGAAAGAATTTCTTTCTACACGAAACTTTTAGAATATTCTCAAGCAGCTAAAGGAAACTCTAAAGGTGACAAACTAATGAGAAAGCAGTTTGAAGACGCTGTTAGAGCAGGTACAAAAAAGAAACTAAATCCATTATTAAAATCATAAATAAATAAAAGATGCCATATAAATATAAAGGAGAAGATATATCTGAAGAATTTGTAACAGAGGGTTTTGAAAATAGCAGCTTTACCATATTAGATGATTATATTTCAGATACTAATGGATTAGAGGTTGTTGAAGAAAAAGTGGGAAAGACAAACGATGTTGTGGTAAAGGATGCAACTGTAACATCGATAAAACCGGAGCAAGCATCCGAGAATACGGAATTAGAACAGGTAGATACTTCTTTGGTATCAGAAGATCCTAAGCCTAGATTCATAGAGTTTGAAAGCGGAAACGTAGTATATGAAGACACTTATTTAAAAACAAAAGCTGGTAAGAAAGGTTATCCAGAAACCTTTGACGAGTACGCTCAGGCTTTTGGAACAAGACCAAAAGAATTTGATTTAGATGAAGTAGTAATAAAAGCGACATCTCCTTTTGAAAAGCTTCCAGAGCTTAAAGACGCATGGAAATCTAGAACATATAATAAAGATAAAGGTATTTTTGAAGTTAATAATTTTAATAAAGAATTATTTAGTCAAGAAGAAGAAACAGCTGTAAATGTTTTTAGAAATGTATATAAAGGATCAGGTATTGAATTTGAAGAAGCTGATCAAATAACAGACTCTTCTGGTAAAGAGATTCCAATTGAGCGTAGATTTTTACCTCAATTAGGAACAGAAGCTGTAGTTATGAAAGTATTAGATCCTAGCACTGGAGAATATATTTATTCTAAACCTATAGAATTACAAAATGAAAAAGTATCTGAAAGAAATAATAGTATAATAAATGATTTTATAGATTCTAATAAAGATAAAATTAATATACCAGGTTGGACCAAAGAGTCAAACAAATTAGACGTTAATTTTACTAAATGGAAAAAGGAGCAATTTAATCCGCAGTTAGCTATAAAAGAAGATCAAGCCTCTGAACAATACTTGACTAATGAAGATTTATTTAACCCTTATAAAAAGTACGTATATACAAAAGGTATTAAACAAGAAGATGGAACTACAATAAGCGGAACTAGTAGAGTTTTAAAAACTATACAACCTTATGAAGATGAAATAAATAAAGAAACTTTAAAAATAAAAAGAAAAAACCCTAAAAAAAGCAATGAAGATGTTGTTGCGGAAGCTAAACTAGCTGTTAGAAACAATTTATATGAATCAGCTAGAAACGAGGCTATATATAGTTTAAATGAACAGTATATAAACGAATCAGAAGACAAGGATAAAGCCCAAGGGTTATTATATGCTTCTTTAATTAAAGAAAAAACAAAGCAAGCTGAAAACTATAATAGTAAATCTAAAAAGTTTCAAATAGCTAGTGAAAAAGTACAAGAATCAAGAGATGATTTAAAAAGAGTGTTAACTATATATTCTGAAGCTGGTGCTGGAGGTGTACAAACCGCGAAAGAATTAAACGATATTGTAAAAAAATACGGTGTAAATCCTGTAGCGGCATCTGAAGTTGTTAGTGATCCAGTTTTTAATTCTAGATTTAATTTAGATAAAAAAGCAAATGTATCTGCTAATTTATATAATTTATTTAATGCTATAGATTCTTCTTTTAATTCAAACATAGCAGTTACTAAAGAAGCTTCATCTAAAGTAAATAAATCTATAGGTGATATTAGTGATATAGCTACTTCAATGAATGCTGTTTCTAAGAACTATGAGTTACATGAGAAATACTTGGCTAATGTAGGTCTAGGTCTATCTGACATTGTTATTGGTACTGGTTATCTAGGAGCAAGTATACTAACGTTAGGCCAAAGTGACGAATTAAAAAAATTAGGTTCAAAGTATGTTCAAGCAACTAACGAAATAAGAGAATCATATGTTAGAGATGTTTCTTTTGATGACGCTTTTTCTAGTGCTGGTAACACTGGTAAATTTATAGCTCAAGAAGTTTCTAATCAAATACCTATACTATTGGCAATGGCTGCATCCGGTGGTGCTGCTGGTATTGTTGTTGGGGCTTCGAGCGCAGGTAGTAAGATGATGGATATGCAGAATGAAATTACTACTGGATCTGCAGACTACTCAGATAGTGAGGTTTGGTTAAAGAGTTTAGGCTATGGTTTAGCTGAAGGTGTTTTTGCACAGATTACTACTGTTCCTATATTAAGAAGAGCGAAACTCAACTGGCTAGAAAATGGCGCTGAGCAAATAGTTAATAATTCTACTAAAAACTACTTTAAGTCTAAATCTTCTGGCCTTATTTACGAGCCCTTGTTAGAAGCGGCTGGAGAAGTAGCTACTGTAGGTGTTCAAAATTTTATAGATGCAAAACCTTTTACACAAGGAATGGATCATGCTGGTGCTTCAGGCTTTGGTTTTGGACTAATTTTTGCGGCTGTACCGTTTTTTAAAGGCGCATACAACTCTCAGTTCTCAACTTACGAAAGCTTGTCAGAAGTTAGAAAATTAAGATCTGAAATAACTGATTTAGAAAAAAGATTTGCAACATCTCAATCTAGTGTTGATAGTGAGTCCTCTAAGCAAATAGCAAGTTTAATTACAACAAAAACAGAGCGATTAAACGACAAAGTAAAAGAACAAGAAGTTATTATAAATAACAACCTAACACACAGAGGTGCTTCTTTTGTAACTAAAATAGTAGAAGAGCAAGTTAAACTTCAAAACGAAGCTAAATCAATACAAGAAAATAAAAACTTAGACAAAGACACTAGGTCTGAACTTATAAAAGACCTAAAAAATCAATTTAATAGTTTAGTACAAATAAAGCAAGTAGCTGTTTCTGAAGACGCAATGCTCGCTAACGAAACTGAGTGGGAAGCATTTAAAGGCTTAGATAAATTAAAATCTCAAGAGTATTTAAACACTGCTGAATCTATATTAAAAGATGAAAGAGATGGTAGAGAAGTTAGTGGGAAAGATGTAAATAGAAAAGCTTATGATCTTTATTTTGGAGACATTGTTAGAGCTGAAAACGCTAAGCAAGGTAAACCAAACTCTACTGTATTCAAAAAGTTTAAATCTTTTGAAACAGTTGAAGACGCTATAGCTGATCTTGATACTCAAGAAAACTTAGACGCAGACGAAAAAAATATAATAATAAAAGGTCTTAGAAAAGGTAACGATGGTTATGCTGATCCAGTTGCAAATACTCAAGTTGCTGTTGTAGAAAATCAAGTAAAAAATCAAAGAAGATATACTAAGACCCATGAAGTTGGTCACGCGGCTTTTTGGAACTTATTAGGTAAAGATTCTAACAATAAAGCTTTTAAAGATATAAGTAATCAACTTTTAACCACATTAGAAGCTACAGACAAAAAAGTTTATGACAAGTTTATAAAAGACGGAATAGATGATGACAAAGGCAATATACTACCTGCAGAAGTTATATCTAGGTTTTTAGAATATGTAAGTGAAAACAAAATAACCAACGTTCAAAAAGCAAAAGGTGTAGCAGGTTTGTTTGGAGTTATAGTTCAAAAGCAATTTAATAAAGATTATGATTTTGACTTTAGAGGAGAACAAGATATATTTAATTTTGTAGTTGGTATTGGTAAAAAAATAAAAGATGGAACATTAACAACCTCAGACATTAAAGCAGCTAAAGAAGGTGACTTAATAAAAGGAATTACCGAAGATGTAGTTGATGTTGAAGCCGAAGTTAAAACTGCTTTTAGTAAAAACAAAGAGCTTGGTAACGAAATAAAAGCATTGGTTCCTGAAGGCACGACAAAGCGTAAATACGACTCAAGAGTAATTGGAGACGTGTACGCTAAGTTAGTTCAAGGAAACACCTTAGATGGATTAATAAACGGTCAATTAAACAAGTTTGGAGTTGTAGGTGACAATGTATATGGTAAACCTAAAGATATATTCTTAGAAGACGTTAAAGCACAGTTATACGAGAAAAGTTTAACTAGATTTGACCCTGAGTCTAATGATGATTTAGGTGGATTTGTTGTAAACGAACTTATTAGATATAGAATAGGTGATGTAGTAAATAGATATAAGAAAGAAGCTGGTATAAGCGGTAAGAGTTTAGACGTTGCTGCTGGTGAAGTTGGTTCTGTTCAAGAAATAGCTGACGAATCTACTAGTATAGAAGATCAAATTGATTTAGCAGACACTGAAACTAGATCGAAAACTAAGTTAATAAAAGCAACTAAAGTACTATCAAAAGAACAGTATGATAAAGCTGCTGATATCGTTAAAGAAAAGGTTAAAGACATCGATCCTAAAAACTTAAGCTATAAAAAAGTAAGTGGTTTTGTTACTGACATAGTTTCTAAAGTTATTGGCGTACCTGCAGGTAAAATAACAGATCCAAAAAAGAATTTATCTAAAGGAGAAACGACTGCTGGCGCGATGTTTATAGAGAACAATATAGACTATATTAGAAAAACACTTCCAAAAGGAGCTGTAACAGAAGCCGCAACAGAAAAATTAATAGGTACTGCTACTGGTGTACCTAACAGTGTGTTGAAACTTCTTTACGATAAAAATCCTAGAATTAAAAAAGGTGCAGGGTTATCTCCTTGGACTTTGAAAAAAGGTTTAACAAATCAAGATGTATTAGACGCTATAGGAAGACCTAAAAGAGTAGACGATAAGAGAATACAAATAGAGCCTAGATCACCTGAAGGTCAAATTATTAAAGGTATATTAAGTATAGTTGATAAGAATATAGCTAATGAATTAGTTAGAACTGTAGATAGTGATTTAACTCTTGAGCAAAAACAAGATGTTGCTGCCGGTAAAAGCGCTACAATGTTTAGTAAAAAAGTAGAAAGATACAATCCTTCGCTTAAAAACGTTAAAAACTCTGATTTTGGAAAAATAAAAGACGTTAACTCGGCTAGATTAGGTGTAGAAAAAATCATGAAAGGTTTAAGTATAGAAGATTCTATAAATATTTTTTTAGGAACAGCTAAAAGAGCATATGCTCAAGGAAGGTACATAGAAACAACTAATGATGGTAGAACTGTTAAGTTTTTTGATGAAGAACAAGGTAGATACTCTACTAGAAATTTCCTGTTTTTAAATAAAAAAGATTTTGTACAAACACTAAGAAACGTTTACGACAACAAGATAGAAGAAGGAGATAAAGGATCTTACTTGATTGTAGACGGCAATAAAATATTATTGACTACTCCTCTGCAGAGCCCTAAAGGCATTGTAAATGGAGATTTTATAAATGGAAGATCAAGCAACACCATGCCTAGTCTAGAAAAAAGACAAGAATACGCTTACAACCAAAAAGAATCAATGAGGCAAATTGTTGAATCTTTAACTAAGCTATACAGTGATAACGAGATAAATTCTTCTCAATTGGTTATGATATTGCAAAACTTCAACTCATCTATTGACGCTTTGATTAGAACCGCAGCGACTCCTACTTTATTTACAGACCCTAGAACAATTAAGAAAATAGAGAAAAAAATAAATAGAAAGCTTGATGACGGAGATTATATGTATGAGCACACTCAAACAGCTTCAGACACATTAGTTGAAATAAGTAAAATTATAACTGGTGAAAAAAACGCTTACAAGTTTGACGACTTAATGAATAGCTTTAAAGTTGCTATAATACCAAAAATTTACAGTGAATTAATAGACATGTCTATATCTAAAGGCGGGGCTGGATTACGTAGTAATGGTAGAAGGCTTAAAGATGGTAGATTATTGTTAGGGAAAGGAAGTAAAATAACTAGATACTACGATTCTGCTTCAGTTTTTAATAAAAAAGGCTTACCTCCTTTGAATTTAATCGAGAAAGAAAAATTCAAACCTACAAAAACATCAGATTTAAAATTCAGTAAAGTTAGTAATCTTGATAAAGCTTTTAACGATATACTAGAAAACAAATCAGGTATAGATAGCAAAAAAAGGTATGGTATTGTTGAAGCTATAACTAAAGGTTCTAGTAAAGGTAGATTTAACTTCTTCATACCACCGTCAGCAGAAGATTTTGTTGGTTTATTATATCCTACTCTTGGTAAAGGTAAAGTTGGTGACGCTCAAATGTCTTGGTATAAGAAAAACTTAATAGACCCATACGCTGAGGCTATGAATAAGCTTAGTCGAGCTAGGATCTATTTAATGAATAACTATAATTTATTAAAAAAACAACTAGATGTTGTACCAAAAGATTTAGGTAAAAAAGTAAAAGATACTGACTACACCAGAGAGCAAGCTGTTAGAGTTTATATATGGAATAAACAGAAGATGAATATTCCTGGTATTAGTGATGCCGATGTAAGTAAGCTAACTAGCTATGTAGCAGATGATGCTAATTTGCAAACATTTGGTGATCAACTGATTAATATGCAGATGGGTGATGGGTATATAAAACCAAAAGAAAGTTGGCCAGCTGGTACTATAACAACAGATATACTTGAAGGATTAAATACTACTAAAAGAGCTAAGTACTTAAATGCTTGGCAAGAAAATGTAGACGCAATATTCAGTGAAGAAAACTTAAACAAGCTACAAGCTATATACGGATTAAATTATAGAAAAGCATTAGAGAACATGCTAAAAAGAATGAAGACTGGTAGAAACAGAAGTTTCCCAGGTGATAGCTTGACTGGTAGAGTTACTGATTGGTTAACTGGTAGTGTTGGTACTATAATGTTTCTTAACACTAGATCAGCAGTGCTACAAACTATATCAGCTATAAACTTCGTAAACTTTACAGATAACAATGTATTAGCTGCTGGTAAAGCTTTTGCAAATCAAAAACAATACTGGGCAGATTTTATGAAGTTAATGAATTCCGACTTCTTAAAAGAAAGACGTGGAGGTTTACGTATAAACGTTAACGAAGCAGACATTGCTGATATGGCTAAAAAAGGTGGAGCTAAAGGAGCTATAAGTAAATTATTAGAATTAGGTTTTGCACCTACTCAAATAGCAGATAGTTTTGCTATTGCTTCTGGTGGATCTGCTTTTTATAGAAATAGAATTAATACGTACTTAAAAGAAAAAGATGCTAACGGTAATAATTTATATACCGAGAAACAAGCTGAGAAAAAAGCTTTTGAAGATTTTAGAGAAACAGCTGAAGAATCACAGCAATCATCTAGAGCAGATAGAATATCTCAGCAGCAAGCTAGTCCATTAGGACGTGTTGTATTGGCTTTTGCGAATACGCCGGCTCAATATGCTAGAATAATTAAAAAAGCTGCTAGTGATCTTAAAAATGGCCGAGGAGATGCTAAGACAAATATGTCTAAGATAATTTATTACGGATTTGCACAAAACCTTATATTTAACGCTTTACAACAAGCTTTATTTGCTGTTGGTTTTGGTGACGAAGAGCCAGAAGATAAAGAGAAAGAGAAAAAATATATAAATATTGCTAACGGTATGCTAGATTCTATACTTAGAGGTTCTGGTATTGGTGGAACTGTAGTTTCTGTAGGTAAAAACGCTGTTGTTAAATTAGTAAAAGAGTTAGACAAGGATAGGCCTAAGCTTCAAAACATTGCATCAGAAGTGTTAAAAATATCACCTCCAATTTCAGCTAAGTATTCAAGACTTGTTCAAGCAGGTAAATCATACGATTGGAACAAAGATGAAATGAAGACAAAAGGTTTAAGCTTAGACAACCCCGCTTTCTTAGCTGGTGGTAATGTTTTATCCGCTCTTACAAATATACCTTTAGATAGAGCTATTAAAAAAGCTAACAACGTTGTTCAAGCTACTTCGCAAGATCTAGAGACTTGGGAACGTATAGCTCTACTTGGTGGTTGGCAAGCCTGGGAGTTAGGTATTAAAGAAGAAAAGAAAAAGAAAAAGAAAAGAGGTACATTAAAATCTGGAAAAATAAAAACTAGAAAATTAGATATTTAAACAAATGCTATGAGTAAGATAAGTGATCACATAACCTTAAGCGAAGGAGTGAACTCCTATACGGCTAAGAGAAAAGGTATAGAAAATATACCTGATGAGTACCAGATAACTAACATGTATATACTAGCTCACAAAGTATTTGAGCCTTTACGTAAGTGGGTTGGTGGACCTATAAAAATAAATTCTTTTTTTAGATCACCTGAGCTTAACAAAGCTATAGGTGGAAGTTCCAAGTCACAGCATTGTGAAGGTAGAGCTATGGATATAGATGACGTATATGGCCACAAGACTAATTCTGAGATGTTTAAATACATAAAAGAAAATTTAGACTTTGATCAGATGATATGGGAGTTTGGTAGTGATGAAAATCCAGACTGGATCCACGTAAGTTATTGCTCTTCAGAAGAAAATAGAAAAAGATGTCTGAAAGCTTATAGAGAAAACGGTAAAACTAAATACAAAGTTATATAATGACGTCAGAAATTTCAGAAAAATCAAAAGTTTCTTTAGATATAAAAGCGGTTGTCGGAGCAGTTGCTGGTATTATCTCAATAGCAGGCGTATGGTTTACATTAACAGCAGAAATAGCCCAACTACAATTAGATGTAGTTAGAATGCAAGACGCTGTAAAGTTGAACGAAGAATTTAGAGTTAAATGGCCTCGTGGAGAAATGGGTGCGCTACCTGATGACGCTAAACAAGATTTAAAGATAATATATCTACAAGACGATGTTAATCAACTGAAGTACATTGTTAAAGCACTCGAAATAGATAATGCTAAGAAATAAAAGAATTATAAATCATGAAAAAATAAAACAATGAAAAAAAGTCCAAGTGATAGAGAGTTCTGGGATAACGAAGCTAGATTAAAAGCTTTAGGTAAGGGAATGAACAGTCCATTTAAAATGGCAGACCTAAGCGGTGATGGTAAAGTTACTAAGAAAGATGTTTTAATTGGTAGAGGTGTTATTGATAAAAACGGTAGCCCGTTAAAAGCTTCTTGCTGGTCAGGTTACGAAGCTAAAGGTAAAAAGAAATCTCCAAGCGGTAAGAAAACTAAAGGAGGTAATACTAAAATGGTAAACAACTGCGTTAAGAAATGATAGAAAAACTAAAAAAAGAGTGGAACTCGTTAATGTACTCTCTAATGTTCAAGAAGAAAAGGAATAAATAAAATGGGCGTACCATACCCAAAATTCCTGTAACCAGAAAGGGCCCTCATATTGAGAGCCCTTTTTTAATTACACAAACTAGTGTGT
>Ga0208133_1000123_pt1 | contig 30247 bp, 39 predicted proteins | sample ColrivemetaGS535_FD_187595 | JGI IMG/M metagenome (GOLD analysis project Ga0208133, IMG submission 187595) | Estuarine microbial communities from the Columbia River estuary, USA - metaG S.535 (SPAdes) (version 2) | ecosystem: Environmental > Aquatic > Marine > Intertidal zone > Estuary | place... | reverse complement strand
CCTATAATCTTATCATCTTCTTTAAGAATTAACATTTTACAAACATCTTGATTCTGAGTGTAGATTCCAAATAGATTTCTTTTTTGAGCCATACAAGAATTTCCAAGTGTTCCAGATTTCTCTTTGTAGTTTTCAGAGTTATACCAAAACTCAATATCTTCACCTTCAACTAAATCAAAATGTTCTCCAGCTTTATCTAATGAAGCTTTGAATGAATTAACAAACTCTTCAACTTGTTTTGAATTATATTTACCTGGAAATAACTTATTAACAAATCTACCTAAACCAACTTCATTTCTTGATTTAGTAAATACTCCAGTTCCTCTCGATTGAGTTTCAGTATCTAATTCATGTAATTCATTTGAGTAATCAATAAAGTCAGGCATTGATTGAGTTTCAATATTATCAGCCCACTCTAAATTAGGATATCTAGCAGCAATTAAAGGCTTAGCATTTCTCATTGTGATAAAAGAAAAATAACCTTCTTTACCTAAATCAATAAAAGTCATATCTGGTTTTACATCAGTTCCTTCTGAACCTAATAAATCACCCGCAATATCATTAGATTTTATTCTACTTAAAGCTTTTCTAACATTTGGAGAATAGTATAAGAAAGACTCATTGATAGCCTTCTCTAACAACATATCTACAATAAAACTATTATACTTTGAAATCATATACACTATATATTAATTTTATATTGGTAAATTAATAAATAAATCATATCTTTGTAAGACGAAAAATAATATTCGATAATGGTGACTATAAAAAAGTTTAATCAATTCAACACATCTGAGTGGATAGGACCCTTAGAAATTCTTGATATTAAAGAAAATACAGTTTATACAAACTTTGGTAACTTCTTTAATAAATCAGAAAATAAATTAACAGTAGGATATTCTTATATTCTAAGAGTTGTTAATAATGATATTGTTGATACAGGAATGTCTTGTGTCGATTTAGTTGTTCTTGTTGATACTGGTTCAAACTATAAAGTTCTTTCTATTAAAAGAGGTCGACCACCATTTGTTGGTATGTGGGCTAATCCAGGAGGAAACATTGACGAGGGTGAACAACCTTTAGATGCTGCTTCTCGTGAGTTAGAAGAAGAAACAGGACTTACAATACCTGGTAAGTATTTTACTTATGTAGGTGCTTTTGATAAAGAGTTCAGAGATCCTCGTAATAAAAATTGTGTTAGTCATGCTTTCGTTATTTTTTTAGATGAAATGCCAGTTGTTAAAGCTGGTGATGATGCTACAGAATGTACTTGGAATGATGTAAGTTATGACGGTGATGTAATCGTTGATATGGCATTTGACCACGCAGAAATAATTAAAAAATCAATTCAATCAATATGAGTATTAAAAACTTAAAAGAACCATTTGTTATTATCCTTATTGGACCACCTTTGTCTGGTAAGACAACTTGGATTAGAGAAAATTTTCCAACGACTGAAGTAATTAGTCGTGATGAAACTGTTATGGAAGTTTATGGTTCAAGAAACTATACTGAAGCATTTAACAATGTAGATCAAAAAGAAGTTGATAAAGTTTTAACTCAAAAGTTTTTAGATGCTAATGTGGCTAAAAAGAATGTGATTGTTGATATGACTCACATGGCTTCTAAGCGTAGAAAGCAAAATCTAAACTATTTCACTAATGATTACTATAAATTAGCAGTTATCTTTCCTATTCTATCAGAAGAAGAATATGTAAAACGTAATCAAAAAAGAATTGAAGAAGAAAATAAAGACCTTCCAATGGGTATTGTTAAGTCTATGATTTCTTCTTATCAGCCAATAACAGCTGAAGAAGGTTTTAACAAAGTAATTTCACTTTAATAAATATAATATGCAAAAAGAACTATTAAATCAACTGGTAGATGCGGTAACAGCTTCTGGTAAAAAATTCAAAGAGATTGATAAGAATGCTATCTTTTCTTTTCTTAATAAAGAAGGAGCTCCTAAAAATACTTGGGATTCAATTTATGAGAAACTAGAAAATATCTTTAATCACTCACCTGGAAGTAGTGGACAAGCTGGTAAAAAAGAAGATAGAAATCACAAATCCGCTGTTGTTGATTATACTGACAATTCACACAATGATGTGAAGGTGAGACAACCTAGAAAAACGGTTTTCTCTGAAATTAAAAAGATAGCAGGTTAATGAAAACATTGGTTACTGGCGGTTTAGGATTTGTTGGATCTAATTTAGTAGATATATTAATTAACTCAGGTGATGAAGTTTTCATATTAGACGACTTATCATCTGAGTCTTCATTTATTGAAAATCAAAATGAAAAAGCCAATTTGATTATTGGTAAAGTTGAAGACATTAGTAAATATTTTGTTGATTATAAATTTGATAGAATATTTCACTTAGCCGCAAAAGCAAGAATTCAGCCATCGTTTGATAATCCAACAGAATACTTTAGTTCAAATGCTTTAGGTACTTCTGAAGTTATGGAATTCGCTAGACTATCAAAGTCTGGTATAGTTGTTTATGCCACCACTTCTTCTAAAAATCACGGTGAGTATATTAGTCCTTATACTTATTATAAAGTGGTTGGTGAAGGTATCTTAAAAACATATGCTAACTGTTTTGATATGAATTGCGCAATGGCTACATTTTATAATGTGTATGGTCCAAGAGAACCAAGAATTGGAGAATGGGCCACTGTTGTTGCTAAATTTGGTAGACAGTTTGAAGAAGGTGACCAACTAACAGTTGTTGGTGATGGTTTTCAATCTCGTGACTTTACTCATGTTGAAGATATCTGTAATGGTTTAATTAAGATAAGTGAAGGTAATTGGAGAGGTCAAAACTTTGACTTAGGTCGAGGTAATCCAGTTTCTATTTTAGATGTTGCTAAAATGTGGACTGATAATGACTTATCAAAAATTAAATTTGTACCTTTAAGAAAAAATGAAGGTCAACACACAGAGTCTGAATGGATGAAAACTTATTCACTAATTAAGTGGAGAGCTGAAAAGGATCTTTCAGATTATATAAAATCCTGTAAAATTTTGAATTTACAATAGTACTTAATATATTTATATTCTAAAAAAAATATATAGATGACAAACTTTGTTTGTACATATTCGTTAGACCTAAGTAGAATCAACAATCTAGTTGATTATGATTTTTTAAAATCAGAGGATTGGGAAGAGTTAATATGTGAAAATGAAGGTCACTTTAGTAGAGAAGGTGAATTTATGGCATTTGAAGTAGATGGATTAGATTTAGTAATATCTTACGATTTAGAAGTATCTGGTAGAACAGAATACGATCCTGGAGATTATTACACACCACCTTATTCAGATTTTGAAATTACTGACGAAACTATTGATGTAACAGATGTTACATTGGATGATTATAACATTGAGTTAACAAAAGAACTCAAAGAGTTATTCTCAGAAGTGATTAAAAAAAAATTATAATATGGCAAAAGTTTACTTTGATAAAGAAAAGAACGGTATGTGGATAGTTGAAGATTTAGAAGACTACTACGAATTCAAAGCCGTTAATTTTGAAACAAATGAAGAATCAAATCACATTTTATCTTGGTCTAGAAATTACGACACATCTGATATGGGTCAAAATGTTGATAGAATTTATGATGTAGAAATAGATGAGAAGAAATATTATTTTCTATTCATTAATAATGGTGAAGGTTGGGATGTTGTCTCAGAAGATTCAATGAAATTAGAAAAATTACTAAATGATAGTAATTTATTTTTCACCGGAGATACTAAGATAGTTGAGTAAGTTATCCATTAGTTGATCGGCTCTTTCAAAAAGTTCTTTATTCTTTAGTACAGTTAAATTAGCTGTGTAATAATCAACACCTTTATTTATATAGAATGCTTGTATCAATTCATCTGGTACATAAACACCAGAGTATTTTAATTGATTTATAAAAGGCATAACTACATTTTTAGGATTGTTTTGAAAACCATCGTCCATAACATCATAAGATGGTGGTAACTCTCTATTGCTATAATCATCAGCGCCATCATCACCGTGTACAAAAAATCCGGCAACTTTTCCTTCTAAGTGATTTCTTAATAAACTGTCATACTTTTTAGCTTTAGAAAGTTTACCAGTTACTTTAGGATCTTTAATACCTTCTCTACCTATTACATTTATAGCATCCCAAACATCCATTGTTAAGTTAATACAAACTAAACGATCAAATAATAATTTAATTTGTGAAGTTAATGAATGCCAGTGAATTGGTGAAACAATTATAAAAGCATCTGATTCTTGTAATAATTTATAAACATCTAACTCTTGTAATAAGTCCGGCATTTTTTTATCACCTTTATTATAACAAGAACAAGGAAAGTGACAGTGATATCCACCAGCAGTTGAAACACAACCTTTACAAGGTTGTATAATGGGTCTTTTGTGTTGATTAACAGAAAGGTCTATAAGTTTAAAATTAATAAAGTGAGACCATTCTTCAATCATATAGTTTACAACAAGTTCACTTTTAGAATCCATACCTGAACAAGTTTCCTTGTCTCTTGGTGATCCTTGAAACAAAATTACATTTGGTTTTTTATCTCCGAGTTTTCTAATAATCATATTGTATATATTAATTATTTGTATTATCTTTGTGATATGAAAGTAAGTTTTGATTTTGACCATACGTTATCAAGAAAGGATGTTCAATCATTTGCCAAAGATTTAGTGAGTGAGGGACATGAAGTTTGGATTGTTACCTCTCGTTTTAGTGATGAAGCCGCTAAAGAAAAAAAGTGGCATTGGATAGAAGGACAGAATCAAAAACTATTTGATGTTGCTGAAGATTGTGGTATTAAAAAAGAAAATATTCACTTTACTTGTATGGAATCTAAATCTATCTTTCTAAAAGATAAAGGATTTATATTTCATTTAGATGATGATGATATTGAGTTAATGGATATATTTGAAACAAAAGATGTTTGTCGTCCAATTCATGTAGACCATTTTGAGTGGAAAGAAACTTGTCAAAATATTTTGAAGAAAAATTTGGCAGAATAAAAAATAAGTCATATCTTTGTATAACAAAAGAGGGGGAAGTTCCAGAGTGGTTAAATGGGGTTGTGTCGTAACACAGCTGACTCTAAGTCTTCGAAGGTTCAAATCCTTTCCTTCCCCACAAAGTAAAAATATTTTATTTTTTGTATAAACAAAAAAAGATATTAAACTATAAAATGTATTAAAGAGTTTTCGTAGTGGTTAACTCTTATTACCCTTAACGGGGTGGTCTGTCTAGTACAGGGTGGATACCTTAACTCCACACAAGTTTTCGTAGTGGTTAACGAACCTCTAAACAGAGGGGTCTGTCTCAGACAGGGTGGATACCTAACTCCACACAAACGGCCCGTTCGTCTACAGGACTCGCAAGAGAAACTGATTCATCGGTTTAGGACACTTAACTTTTCGGTTAAGGAACAGAGGTTCGAATCCTCTACGGGCTACTAAATAAAATTTATATGACAACTGAAATCTACGCTGCTATTGCGACACCTATAGTTGTTTTTTCTGGGATTTTTATATCCTATCAATTAGATAAAAGAAAAGATAAAAGTAAGGTGAAGTAAATCCCAACCCATCTTTAAGATGGGTTTTTTTTTGAAAAATAAAAAAATTTTATCAAAAAATTATTATATCTTTGTAGAAATAATCTAGAAAAAAATAAGTAAATGAAATTAGAGATTGAACGCAAATTTTTATTAAAATCGATGCCTGACATTCCACCTGCTGAAATTGTTAAGATTGATCAGTTTTATTTAAAAAATGCTAGTGGAACTTGGGAAAGAGCCAGATCTTGGGATTCTAATACTAAAGGTAAGTGTTGGATTCACACGGTTAAAAAAAGTGTTTCAAAAGGAGTCAATCTTGAAGATGAAAAGTTCTTAACAGAAAAAGAATTCAAGGAATTCAAATCAAATTGTTTATTGTCAACAACAGAATCTAGATTCATATCCAAAGAAAGATGGATATATCCTGATGGTAATCTATATTGGGAAGTAGATATGTTTAATAGCGGTCACCATCTTATTGTGGCTGAAATTGAAATACCTACAAAAAATCACAAAGTAAATATCCCAAAGTTTATAGAAGATAAACTTCTACTAGAAGTTACTGGATTAAAACAATTCAGTAATAAAAACCTTTCTAATAAAATTTAATATAAAAAAAATATGAGCAATAAATTAGAATTAAGAATGTATGGTCTTGTACCTTATAACATTAGTCCTATTCAACAAGCTATCCAATTCGGACATGCTGTTGTTGAATATGGCCAAAAAGTAAAAGGACATAATTATGAACAGGCTTCGGTTATATACAATGATTGGGCTAATAACTGGAAAACATTTATCATCTTAAATGGTGGTACAACAAACTATAAAACTTCTTTAGAAGACGGATTACCATTTGGTAGTTTGAACAATCACTTACTTACTTTAATGGATAATGGTGTTGACTTTGCTCAATTCAATGAACCAGATTTAGGTGACCAATTAACTGCTGTCGTGTTTATTGTTGATGAAAGAGTATTTAATAAAAAGAAATATCCTGACTTTGAAGATTGGGTTATCGAGAACTATGGTGACTTAATTACAGGTGGTGGCAATTCTTATCAAGTTGCTCAGAGAATTAAAGAATCAAAATCAAAAGAAGATAAAAAAGTCTACAAAGAGTGGATTGATTTAGTTGGTGGTGATAAAAATGTTTTCTTGAGAGACTTCTTAAAAAACTTTAGACTAGCGTAATGAACATTAATAATTGGATTAAAATCGATGATGAAACTTTTTATGTAAAAGAAGTTATGATCCAATTATCAGTTATGGCTCACGCAACAATAGATTTGAGTTTTGATATTAAAACTTATCCTTCTTATTCTGATATATTTTTTAATATGTATGAGCAAGGTAGAAAGTTTAATATTGTGGCAAAAGAATTTGAAGGTAAAGGAATTATGATTAAAGCTGTAGATGTTGGTTCAAAAATAATGAACATATCTTTAAAGTGTGATTTACTAAACCATAAAGACATCTCAGAAAGAAGAGATGAAATAATAGAAGAAGTACTAAACAATAACAATAAAAATAATATAAATTAATACTTAGAAATAAAATAAATTAATATGATGAATAATAAAAACATTGAAGGTAAAGATTATACTTCACCAAAAATCAAATCGGCTATTGACGATGATGATGATGAATCAAGTTTTGGTTCCTCACAACATCCTAAAAAAGGCGACTCTAAGTCTAAAACTCCTGTTCTAGATACTTATAGTCGTGACTTAACAAAGATGGGAGAAGAAGGAAAGTTGGACCCTATTGTTGGTAGAGAAAAAGAAATTGAACGAGTTTCTCAAATTCTATCTCGTAGAAAGAAAAACAATCCAATTTTAATTGGTGAGCCTGGTGTTGGTAAATCTTCAATCGCAGAAGGATTAGCTCTTAGAATTATTCAAAGAAAAGTAAGTCGTATTCTTTTCAATAAAAGAATCGTAATGCTTGATTTGGCTTCTATGGTTGCTGGTACTAAATACCGTGGTCAGTTTGAAGAAAGAATCAAAGCTTTAATGGGTGAACTTGAAAAAGAACCAGATGTAATTCTTTTCATCGATGAGATTCACACTATCATTGGTGCTGGTGGTGCTTCTGGATCATTAGACGCTTCTAATATGTTCAAGCCAGCTTTGGCTCGTGGTGAACTTCAAATCATTGGAGCTACTACTTTGGATGAATACAGAAAGCATATTGAAAAAGATGGAGCTTTAGAAAGACGTTTTCAAAAAGTGATTGTTGAACCAGCATCACCAGATGAAACTTTTCAAATCATCAATAACATTAAAGATAAGTATGAATCACACCACAATGTTTTGTATAGTCCTGAGGCTATTAAAGCTTGTGTGGATTTAACTGACCGTTATGTTACTGACCGTTTCTTACCAGACAAAGCGATTGATGCTTTAGATGAAGCAGGATCTCGTGTTCACATTTCTAACATTGTTGTTCCAAAAGAAATAACTGATATCGAAGCTAAAATCGTTGATGTTAAAGAAAAGAAAAACCAAGTTATTCGTTCTCAAAAGTATGAAGAAGCTGCTAAATTAAGAGACGTTGAAAGACAACTTAATGAGGCTTTGGAAATTGAAAGAAAGAAATGGGAAGAAGAATCAGCTAACAACAAACAAACTGTTACTGAAGACAACGTTGCTGAAGTTGTTTCAATGATGACAGGTATTCCTCTTCAGAAAGTATCTGAAAACGAAACTAGTAAATTGGCTAAAATGCAAGACTCTATCGTTGGTAAAGTTGTTGGTCAAGATGATGCTGTTAAGAAGATTGTTAAAGCGATTCAAAGAGGTCGTGTTGGTTTGAAAGACCCAAACAAACCAATCGGATCATTTATGTTCTTAGGACCTACAGGTGTTGGTAAAACACAATTGGCTAAAGTTTTGGCTAAGTATCTATTTGACTCAGAAGATTCTTTAATTAGAATTGATATGTCAGAATATATGGAGAAATTCGCTGTCTCTCGTTTGATTGGAGCACCTCCGGGATATGTTGGACACGATGATGGTGGACAATTAACTGAAAAAGTTAGACGTAAGCCTTACTCAGTGGTTCTTCTTGACGAGATTGAGAAAGCTCACCCAGAAGTATTCAACTTATTACTTCAAGTTCTTGACGATGGTCAGTTAACAGACTCTCTTGGTAGAAAAGTTAACTTTAAGAATACCATTATCATTATGACTTCTAATACTGGTTCACGTCAGTTGAAAGAATTTGGAACTGGAGTTGGTTTTAATACCAAAAACAGAGAATCAAAAGGACAACAAGAGTCTAATGATGTTATTGACAAAGAGTTGAAGAAGAAATTCGCACCTGAGTTCTTAAATCGTATTGATGATGTTGTTATGTTCAACTCTCTTAATAAAGAAGATATTAACAAAATTATTAATATCGAGTTGGAAAGACTTTCTGAAAGAGTTCAGAAAATGGAATTCGAATTAGAAATCACTGAAGGAGCTGTTGAGTATATTGCTTCACAAGGATTTGATCCAGAATACGGAGCAAGACCTTTGAAAAGAGCTATTCAAAAGTATGTTGAGGATGTTTTAACAGAAGAAATCATTCAGCAAAACCCCGAAAAGATGTCTAAGTTGTTATTAGATTATAACAAAGAAGACGACAAAATGGTGGTGGTAATTACTTCACCAAAGAAAAAACCCACAAGAAAAAAGAAAGATACTGAATAAGTATTAATCTTCTTAAAGAAGAGAGTTGAAAAACTCTCTTTTTTATTTTAAACAATTCCCATATTAATCAATATAAAACAAATGGAACTTAATGCTAAAATTTTTGTAGCAGGTCACCGAGGAATGGTTGGATCTGCAATAGTTAGGAAACTAACAGAACTTGGTTATAAAAATATTATTACAATCACCAAAAGTAAATGCAATCTTACTGATCAATCAGAAGTTGATAATTTTTTTAATAAACAAACTCCCGAATATGTTTTTCTTGCTGCTGCTAAAGTAGGTGGTATAAAAGCAAATAATGAAATGAAAGGAGATTTTATTTATGAAAATATTATGATTCAATCTAATATAATTAAAGCTTCTAAAGACTATGGAGTTAAAAAGTTAATCTTTTTAGGATCATCTTGTATTTATCCTAAGATGTCACCACAACCAATTAAAGAAGAGTATTTATTAACCGGTTCATTGGAACCAACAAATGACGCTTATGCTATTGCTAAGATTGCAGGTATTAAAATGTGTCAGTCATTTAATCAACAATATGGAACCAATTATATTTCTTTGATGCCAACAAATCTTTATGGTCCAAATGATAACTATGATTTAAATAACTCTCACGTTTTACCAGCTATGATTCGTAAATTTCACGAAGCTAAATTAGAAGGTAAAGAAAAAGTTGAAATCTGGGGAACCGGTACACCAATGAGAGAGTTTCTTTATGTAGATGACTTAGCAGATGCTTGCTGTCATCTTATGTTAAATTATAATGATAGTGAAGTAGTAAACATTGGAACTGGAGTGGATATAACAATAAAAGATTTAGCTTTAACAATAAAAGAAGTTATTGGATTTAGAGGTGATATTTATTTTAATACAGATATGCCGGATGGTACACCAAGAAAACTTTTAGATGTTTCTAAATTAAAAGAACTGGGTTGGGAATATAAAATCTCTTTGAAAGAAGGAATAGAAAAAACATATAAAGATTATGTCAAATAAAAAAGCGTTTATAACAGGAATAACAGGACAAGATGGTTCATACTTAGCCGAGTTATTACTTGAAAAAGGATATGAAGTTCATGGTATTGTCAGAAGATCATCTACTATTAATACTGGTAGAATTAATCATATTTATAGTAAAATTAAATTACACTATGGAGATATGACCGACTCACTTTGTCTTGATAGACTTATGAGTGAAATTAAACCAGATGAGATTTATCATTTAGCAGCACAGTCACATGTGAAAGTATCATTTGAGTTACCAGAATATACTGGTCAAGTTGATGCTATGGGAACACTTAGATTTATTGAAGCTTATAGAAAACATTGTCCTAATGCTAGATTCTATAATGCTTGTACATCAGAAATGTATGGTTTAGTTAAAGAAGTTCCTCAAACAGAAGTAACGCCTTTTCATCCAAGAAGTCCTTACGGGGTCGCTAAATTATATTCTTTTTGGATTTGTAAAAACTACAGAGAAGCTTATGGCTTACATATTAGTAACGGTATTCTTTTTAATCACGAAGGTGAAAGAAGAGGTGAAACATTTGTTACTCGTAAAATTACTTTAGCTTTGGCTAAAATTAAAAACTGTATAGATAATGGTCAAGAATTTCCTAAATTAGTTTTAGGCAATCTTTATTCTAAAAGAGATTGGGGTTATGCTAAAGACTTTGTTTATGGTATGTGGTTGATGTTACAACAAGACAAACCAGATGATTATGTTCTTTCAACTAATGAAACACACACTATTAAAGAGTTTGTTGAATTGGCTTGTAAGGAATGTGGTTGGAATCTAACTTGGGAAGGTGAAGGAGAAAATGAAAAAGGTTTAGTAGATGGATTAGTTATAGTAGAATTAGATAAAAAGTATTTGAGACCTTCTGAGGTTGATTTACTTATTGGTGATTATACAAAAGCTAATTCAGTATTAGGATGGAAACCTAAAGTTAAATTTGAAGATTTAGTAAGAATCATGATGAGTCATGATATTAAAAATATAAATAATTTATGATACATATTTTATGGTGTACACTAAGACCTGCTCAGTTTCAACACGCACACACTGAGTGGATTAAAAGAGCCGACAATCCGGAAAACATACAAACTTACGTTGCTGTTAATTGGAAAGAACACGCTGATCAATTAAGAGAATACTTAAAGAAAAATTATCTAATAACAGTTAATACTAATAAAATTGGTGTTTGTTATCCATCATATGAATTATCTTCTAAATTAGGAATCAAAATGGGAGTAGCTAATGATAATGATATTGTTATTTTTGCTTCTGATGATTTTATGGCACCACAAGGTTGGGACACTTATTTAATTAATAAGTTAAATAGTAAGGAAGATGTTGGTTTAATGGTTAGAGATGGTTATCAATTACCTGATTCTTCTAATATGTTACATGCTGCTATCACTATTCCAATTATGACTTATGGTTGCTTGAAAAAGTTAAATATGACTATTTACCATCCGGCTTATAATCATATGTTCTCTGATTGTGAATTATATAATAATTTAAAAGACTTGGGATTATTATATGATGATAGAATGAACGATACAACTGTATTTGAACACTTACATTATGCTGCAAATAAAAGACAACCCGATCAAGCTGACCAAGCTTATAATGCTAAATGGGCAGAAGATGAAGTAACTTGGAATAAAAGAAAATTATTACCAGTAGAGGAGAGAATTAAAATATGAAAAATAAAATTAAAATAAACTTTTCAGATTTTTGGGGTGGTTTTGATAAAACCAACAATTACTTTTATAATTTATTAAAAGAAGAATTTGATGTTGAGATATCAAATAATCCTGATTATCTTTTCTTTTCTGTATTTGGTAATCAACATCAAAATTATAAATGTGTTAAAATATTCTACACTGGTGAAAATGTAGCACCTCCTTTAGATTATTGTCAGTACTCATTTTCATTTGATTATTTAGATGATACAAGAAATTATAGACTTCCTCATTATTTGTTATATGATGGCTACTATGAATTGGTAAATCAAAAAATCATAGATGAGTCTTTATCAAAAAGAAAGTTCTGTAATTTTGTTGTTTCTAATGGAAATTGTCAAGAAAGAAATAACTTCTTTAATCAACTATCTAAATATAAAAAAGTAGACTCCGGTGGTAGATTTATGAATAACTTAGGATTTGCTATTACTGATAAGAGAAAGTTTCAATCAGAGTATAAGTTTTCAATATCATTTGAAAATAATGCTTATAGACCACAACATCCTGGTTATACAACTGAGAAGATAATGGAACCAATGACGGTTAACTCTATTCCATTGTACTGGGGAAATCCTCTGATTGGGAAAGAATTCAACACAAATTCGTTTGTTAATTTTTATGATTTTAATAAAGTAGATGATATGATAGATTATATTATTGAATTGGATAAAGATAATAGTAAATATCTAGACTTACTAAAACAACCTTGGTTTATTGAGTATAATATACCAGACAATAATAAAATTGATAATATAAAATCATTCTTATATAAAATATTTAATTAAATATGAATAGTAAATCACAAGTAGGTCAAGATAAAATATTAGATGAGCAAATATTCAAATTCAAAAAAGATGGTGTCTTTGTAGAAGTTGGGGCTTTAGATGGATTTGGTGCTTCTAATACTTACTTCTTTGAGAAAGAAAGAAACTGGACAGGTTTATTAATTGAACCAAATCCAATTGAGTTTAATAAAATGTGTGAAAATTCAAGACCTCTTTCACATAAAGAAAATTGTGCTATTTCTAATGAGGAAATGGACATTAATTTTCTATCAATAGGTGGACCTTGTAATGTATTGAGTGGTATTTTAGAATTCTATAATACAAAACATATGGAGAGAATTGAAAGAGAGTTAAATATGTATTCTTCTTATCCAGAAGGACATGAACTTTACTCAACAAGAGAAACAATAAAAATGAAAGCTGTTAGACTACAGACATTATTTGATAAATACAATATGACTGATATTGATTTAATATCTATTGATGTCGAAGGTGCTGAAATTCAAGTTTTAGAGTCTATTGATTTTAATAAAACCAATGTCTATTGTTTTCTAATTGAAAATAATTACGGTTTAGAAAAAGAATCAGAATTTTTAGAAAAAAAAGGATATAAAAATGTTTGTAACATTCAGTGGGATTCTGTATTTGTTAAAATTTAATACTAAATGAAAAATATTATAGCATATAGTTTGTGGGGTGATCATCCAATGTATTGGGTAGGCGCTCTCAAAAATATTGAACAGGTTAAAGAATATTTTCCGGGTTGGATTTGTCGATTTTATATTGATGATAATTCTGATGAAAAATTAATAGAAACAATTAAAGGTGATAATGTTGAAGTTATTTTAGTTAACTCTAAAGATTCTTTTCATGGAATGTTTTGGAGATTTTGGGCTTCGGAAGATCCCGAAGTTGATTTTTTTCTATCAAGAGATTGTGACTCAAGATTTTCGGATAGAGAGATATCCGCAATAAAAGAATGGTTAGAATCTGATAAGAACTTTCATATAATGAGAGACCATCCGTATCATACAGTTCCTATTCTAGGTGGAATGTGGGGTTGTAGAAATGGATTGATGAGAAAAATCGGATTAATTAAAATGATAGAGATTTGGGGAAATTTTCAAAGAAAAGGAATAGACCAAGACTTCTTAGGAAAATGTGTTTATCCATTAGTTTTTGATACAGCTATGGAACACTCCGAGTTTAATTTAAGATTTGCTGGAGAAATTAAACCTTTTCCTAGTATAAGAAATAATTATGAATTTGTCGGTGATGTATTTGACGAGAATGATGTTAGACATCCTGACTACTGGAAAATAATAAAAAATGTAATAGGATAATGAAGATATTTAATTTAGATTGCCATGTTTCAGTTATTGCTGATCTGAAACAAATTTTTGAAAACTTAGAACATGATGTCACGAGTTGGTCAATATCTGGACATAGCTGGGTATTTGGTAAAGAATCAAACAAGGTAGATATTATAAATCCTAGCACCTGGATGTCACTCGATAAGAATATGTGTGATAAGTTTTATGATCGTTATAAAGATGAACTATCTGAATATGATGCGTTTCTATGTACTTATCCGCCATCTTTTAGTATGTTATATGAAAAGTTTAATAAACCTGTTATACTACATATACCAATAAGATATGAAGTTCCTTTTCATAATGATAAAATTAAATGGAACGAATTTAATCAATATCTAAGAGATGGTATTGACTCTGGTAAAATAATACCGGTAGCTAATTCTGAGTATGATAAAAGATATTTTGAATTCTTTGTAGAAAGAGAGTGTTCATTGATACCTAGTCTTTGTGAATATACTAATACTGAATGGAAACCAACCATAAATAAATTTCTATACTCAACTAGATTACCGATAAACTTTAATAGCCCATCTATTATTAGTAAAGAATCTTTAGGTAGATATAAATGGGAGGATATTTCTTCCTATAAAGGAATTATAATCATTCCTTATAACTGTTCAACGATGTCTATATTTGAATACTATACATCTAATATTCCTATATTTTGCCCTTCAAAAGAATTTATGAAAGAACTTTATAAAAGTCATGGTGACTTTGTTCTTAGTGAATTAACTTGGAACAAAACATTTAAGCTTAAACCAGGTTCAGTTATAGATTGTGATGATGAAAATGATCCTAATATGTATAATAATTTTCAGATTATGAACAAATGGATAGATTATTCAGACTTTTATAATGAAGAGTGGTCACCACATATAATATACTTTGATAACTTTGAAGATTTATCATCTAAATTAGAAAATACTGATTTATTTGATGTTAGTAGTAAAATGAAATCTTTTAATAAGTTAAGAAAGGAAATGATATACAGCAAATGGTCTAAAAAATTAAATTCAATTAATGAGAAGTTTAGTAATAGGTAATACATCACAGTTATCTTATTTTTTACCGAATGATTATGTTAAGATTTCATCGAGAGATTTAGACTATGATTTTATTTGTTCTGAAAATTGGGAAAAAGTTTTTATTTGTTTTGGTGAATCGAGAAAGTACATAAATAATATTCAACTACATGATGATATTAACTTCTATCTTACTATGAATATTATAAATAAAATAAAAGATATATCAAATAAGATTATAGTTTATTCTACTTGTGAGCTTTGGAATCAGTATGATGGTCAAATTGATACTAAACTAAGCTTTAACTTCTATAGCACTCCATACTTACAATCAAAATATAAATTGTCTAATTTTATTTTATCGAATAAAGAAGAATATAAAAATGTTATAATTCTATATCCATTTAATTTTAACTCTACTTATAGAACTAACGAGTTTTTGTTTGGTAAGATATTTGACTCTATAATTAATAAGACTAAAATTGAAATAGGAGATACATATTTTTACAGAGATATAGTACATCCAAAGTTTGTAGCTAATGAATCTATTAAAGCTGAGGAACATCAGATAATAGGTTCGGGTAGGATGGTATATGTTAATGACTTTATTAGAGATTTATATACTAATTACGATTTAAAATATGATGATTATGTAACTGAGAATATTAGTAAGTATAATGAGTATGATAAAAGAAAAGAATACTATCTAAGATCCAATACTTGCTTGTATGATTATAAACAATTACTAGATGATAGTATAGAAGATATAGATAAAAAAATAAAATAGAGATGATAGGAACGCCTGGTCAAATAAATAGAGGTTCAAATTTAGGAGAGATAATATACAATCTCTGCCTACAAGAAGATATTAAAATTATAGTTGAAATTGGAACTTGGAATGGTATGGGTAGCACTAAATGTATCTATGATGCAGTTTTAGACAAAAAGGATGATTATTTAGTTTATACTTTAGAGTGTAATGAGGATTTCTATAATAAGTGTCTTGAGAATTATAAAAATCTACCTAAGTTAGAAAATTTTAATTTTGTATTAGGTACGATTGTGAATCCGGAAGAAAACATAGATCCAATGTATAATTTTGATAACAAATTTTTCAATCTTTATTCAAGAGAAACACAAAGCTCTTGGAGAAATGAAGATGTTGAAAATTGTAAAAATGTTAAAAATGTAATAGATATTATACCTGATAAAATCGACTTACTAGTATTAGATGGTGGTGAATTTTCCGGTCTTTCAGAATTTAATAAATTAAAAGATAGATCAACTTATTTTATCCTAGATGATACTAATGTTATTAAAAACTACGAAGTTGCTAACTTGATTAGAAACGATGAAAGATATAAAGTATTACATGATTCTAACGAAAGAAATGGATACTTAGTTGCTAAAATAAAATAACAATGAAACTAAAAGACTTCAAATATAACATCAGTGATATTATCACAACCGATGGTTACTTATCATTCTGCAATGATAATAATATTTGTTATATAAAGACAGACTTTTTTTATACAGGCGTTTTTAATTGGCGTGGTGATTCACATCCAAAGTTTATTGATGATGTTTGTGTAATGGGTCATTCTGATTATCCAATTACTGATAAAATATCAAATAGATTTACTAAAGTTTTTTGTATAAACAAAGACAACTCAAGTGAAAATACTTATGGACTACCATTAGGTATTACGAATGATTGTGATGACACGCCTCTACATAAAATATATGGTAATAAAGAAATAATACTTGAAGTTTATAATGAGTCTATAGAGAAAGAAAATCTATCTTATATCAATTTTAATATCTCTAACTATCCAACTGAAAGACAACTCATTTTTGATAAATTTAAAAATGAGAATTGGGTTAAAAAAGGCATCATTGAAAGTAGTATAGATGGTAGAAGAAGATTTCTGAGAGATATAAGATCTTCTAAATTCGTATTTTGTCCAAGAGGTAATGGAATAGATACACATCGAATCTGGGAGACTCTTTATATGGGTTCGATTCCTATTGTTAAATATGAGAAGACACATCACTTATTTACAGACTTACCCATTCTTTTTATAAAAGAATGGGATATAGTTAATGATGATTTTTTAAATGAAAAATATTTGGAAATCATCGAAAAAGATTGGAACATGAATAAACTTAAAATTTCATATTGGATGGATTTTATAAAAACAAATAAATAAAAATGACAACAATTAGTAAATTAATTCATATGGTTGAGAACTTTCAAATAAAATTCTTTGTTGATATTGGGGCTTCTTGTCATACAGTAGCTTCTGAATCCGAAATTCTTTTGGAACAAGGATGGAAAGGATTAATGTTTGAGTGTGATCCTAATAAGTATTCTATACAACATGAAAAAATGATTGGTAAAGAAGTAACCGTTTTGCCTATTAAAGTAACACCAGATAATATACTAAATATATTAAAAGAGAATAATGTTCCTGATGGGTTCTACTTAACATTGGATATTGATGGATATGACTATTTTGTTTTAGATAAAATATTAAGTACTTATAAACCACAATTAATTGTCAGTGAGATAAATGAGAAAATACCAGCCAATATTAAATTTACAGTTAAATATACAGAAGGTTATTTTTGGGATGGTGGTCATTACTATGGTTATTCACTTTTAATGCTGAATGATTTACTTAAAAAATATGGTTATAAAATAAACTCATTGGATTGGAATAATGTTATTTTAGTACCAGGTGTTCAAGAGGAAAGAATCGAGGATGTTTATAATAATGGTTATTTGAATAGAGAAGGTAGATTAGAAAAATTTAGTTATAATTTAGATTTTGAATCAGTTTATAATATGAATAAGGAAAACCAATTAAAATTTATAAATAATAAGTTCAGTTCAAATGGTGAATATCAAATAGATGGTAATCCTGTATTGACAAGAAACTATATTATTGAATAATTAAAAAAAATAATGGAAAAATAATGGAAAAAGAATATTTAGGTGGATGTATAATCAATGATAATTATCCACAATTTGGAAAAGGTGATGTCGGTACTTGGGCACCTGAGGTATGGGATGACATAGTAAAAACACATAATATTAAAAGTTTTGTTGATGTTGGGTGTGGTGCGGGACACTCACTTAAATACTTTATAGACAAAGGATTAGAATGTATAGGAGTTGAAGGTTATTTACCGGCAATTGAGAGTTCACTTGTTAAAGATAATATTAAAATACACGACTATACAATTGGTGAATTTATACCTAATAAAAAGTATGACATGTCTTGGTGTTGCGAGTTTGTAGAACATGTTGAAGAGATTTATTTACATAATTTTATGAAAACTTTTAATGAGTGTGGTTTGGTAGCTATGACACATGGCTTACCTGGTCAACCAGGTCACCACCACGTTAATTGTCAAACATCGGAATATTGGATTAATATTTTTAGTGAATATGGATTTAAATATTTAGAAGATTATTCAATAAGTCTTAGAAATTTATTACCAGATTGGGATAAAAATAATCCAAGTTTTGTTCCAAATGGCGGACACGTTAAAAACACACTAATGATATTTAAGAAATGAAATTAATAAACAATAATTTAGACTTATATAGACCAGATGTAGATAGCTGGAAAAAATCACTTGATTACGCAAATAAATTAAATATTGAAAATAATAAAAAACTAATTTTTCATTGCTTATGGAGAGTGCCTTTAGATTTTTCTCGAAAACAATTAGCGGTTCTTAAATCAATTATTGTTAATCATAGTTTAGATAATATAGAAATAAATCTTTGGTCAAATGTTGATTTATCAAACAATGAGTATTTCAAAGAAGTTTCAGATTATGTTAATCTAAAGATATGGAACATTCAAGAAGAAATTAAAGGAACTATTCTTGAGAACTATTCTATTCTTAATAATATTAATGATGACCTATGTTATCTTGAAGGTGATGTTTTTAGACTACTGATTTTACATAAGTATGGTGGATTTTATATAGATATGGATGTATTAATTTTAAGAGATATGTCAGTTCTTAATAATTTTCAATTTTTATATCAATGGGGAACATCGGGTTTTAATAATGAACCTAAATTAGCAATGAATGGTGCTATTATGAGATTTGATAAAGACTCTGACTTATCAAAAGAATTCTTAGAGAAAATTTTAACAACTTTACCAGTTCCTAATACGACAGCTTGGGGTAATCAGCTTTATTCTAAAGTTGAGAATAACGACTTATTAGTTTTACCAGGTGTTTGGTTTAATTCAGAATGGGGATTTGAAGGAACACATTGTGAGCCATTTAAAAACATCGGAGATGTTGAGATGTTTGATGGTGCTTTTACTTGGCATTGGCATAACAGATGGTCTGATGAAGTAGAAGAAGGTTCTAAATTCTATATTTTAGAATCCGATATTAATAATAAATTTAATAAATTAAATGAAAACCGAGGTAGATAAACTAAGCAGTCATTATGGTTTAGATGTAGCTGATCAATTATCGGCTATGTTATCTGATGAAATATCAAAAGGTATAGATAAAGAGATTCTAAAAAGTATGGGTATTTATTCTAGAAATGTTAGAAGAATGGATTCTATTAGTAAGATATTTAAAGACGTTGAATAATAGTCGGTACATCTCCTAATTCAATTATTTTACTCTTATTAAGTAAGAACTCAATATCATAAAAGTTAAAGTGGAATGTTAAAGTGAATTCTTTAGCATTTACTTTTTGTTGAGAATAGTTAAAAGTATTGTCTGAAAGACCTTTAATAATTATTTCATAAAATCTAATAACATAAATTGCATCTCTATGTATATCAAGACAGGTTATAGTAAATGGATTTACAAAAGAATTATCAACATCTAAATAGTGTTTAGATATTATATCAAACATCAACCAGTAATTTAAATCAGAGTCAACCGATCTTAAAGTCACGGTCAAGTCATGTGTCGTTGTAATATCTTGAATGTTTTTAGAAGGTTTGAATTGTCTTTCTTTACCTCTTATATTAATTTGCTTTGGCATATCAAATCCAATACCAGGGAAGTTAACTGACTTAATAGTAGAGTTAATGTAATCAATAACACTTTCATATTGAACCCAGTTCTTTTCGAGAACAGGTTTATATGTATTAATAATTTCTGTTGGTAGAAAGTCACTTGGTAAATTAAATATAAACTGACTACCTTGGCTACTTAATCTCATAAACCTTTTATATTATTTTTTGCAGCGCTAGTAATAGCAGCCACTGCCGATGTTGATAATTTACCTGGTTTGGCAACAGGTACTGGCTCTTTAGATACCGGCATTCTTGTTACCGTTGCTGTTTCTTTTGGTAAATTCGGATCTTTAATTATACTTGGGTTTGTGTTAGCCGCTTGATTATTAAGTTCGGTAACATTAGTTGTATTATCATAAATCTTAAATAATCCTGTATAAACTACTGAAGTAATATTTTGATTAGTACTACTGATGTAGAAAATATTAATACCTGAGTTGTATATCTTTTTAATATCTTGAAATTTACTTTGAGTTACTCTAAATGTTATTTGACCAATTGCTAAATTAATTGCTCCTGAATCTTGATAAAGTGGAAACTCAACTAAATTAGAATCATTTTTAAATATTAATTTTATTTCTCCATATCCTGTCATGTTTAAGTAATCAGGTTTAGTAGCATCACCACTGGCTAATATAAAACTTATTGTATTGTCAAATGGATAAAGTAGTATCTGTATCTTACCCATTCCAAAGAATGTTGTATTATTAAATACTGCATTTTCTGACTTACCGATAATATTAAATCTATCTATTAAAACTGGAAAAGGAACTTTAACAGTTTCTACAATAACAGCTGGTGCTCCTGTTCCGGCTCCTGTTCCGGCTCCAGCTCCTGTATTAACAGTTCCGGTTCTAGCAAGAGACTTTGGTTTTGTTTTTGACTTTATTGAACCCATTGAATTTGATAAACCAACTAAAGAAGGATCAATATTAGATTTGATATTATATATCTTTGGTTTATTAGCATTTATTAAATTAATTTTCATTAATTGCAATGAATACTTAGAAACCTCATCTTGTAACATACCATAAGAAGCTCTTCTGATGATATAGGAGTCATCCACAGCGTCTATTAATCTCATTTCAACATCTATTATAGCTGTTGTTGTAGAGTACTTTATAATAGGTCTATATTCAGTCGTTTCGTTAAAATTTTCATGTTGTGTAACAGTAGTAGTTTTACCTCTAATGTTTTGTTCATACATTGTTATATTATATTGAACATAGTATCTATGTCCCATATTATAAGATTCGTCTATAAATTGAGAAAATCCAGCAATAGAATCATTGTAAATACCATATATCTCAAAGAAGTCACCATTTGGTGAGTTTTCAATTATCAAACCAAGTCTTTCAAATTCCGGAGTTTGTGGAATTGAAGTTGTTGTTTTGGCTGCCAATAAATAACTTGTTATTCCATTTACAGTTTGTATATTGTTAATAAAATGAAAATCAACAAAAATAGGAGATGTTATATTAAGACCTGAGCCATTAGTTAAATTACCATTTAAACTATTTGGTTTAGGAAGATTTCCAACTCTTTGTGAAGATATATCACTTAAAGCAGGTACTTCAATTGTTATATTTTTACCCCATAGTTTTTCTTGGAATAATAAAGCAGGTGTAGTAAAATTTAATAAGTATTGTTGACTAACATCAGTCATATCAAAATAAAAATTTGATATATCATATGTTTTTTGATTTGTTGAATCAAAAGAATAAATTCTAACATAAAATCCTAAGTATTCACCAAATGTCCAATTTATAGGAATGTGAAACTTTAAGGTGTCATGTCTTAGAGGTGTTCCTGATGAATACTCTCTTAATTGTTGATAAGAATAGTATGATGGGTTAACTTTATTATATTTACCAGATACGTTATCAATCTTAAATAATTGATTACCTAATGTGTTTCCTGTAACAGAAGAACTACCAGCTATGTATGACTGACTTCTATCTCTAGAATCAACTAAAATATCATATGGTTCACTAATTAGATTACCATCGTTGTATATATATTCGAGTAAAATATTTTTATCTAACTTTACATATTTGGAAATTTTTGCCATTTTTAAATAGGAAACTTTTCTGTTATATATAAAAAAAAGAAACCTTTCTTATTAGGAAAGGCCTTCTTTTAATAATCTATCTCTTACCGAGTTTACTATTTGATCTTCTGTTAATTCAGGATGATGTTCAACAATTTGTCTATAAAGTTCTTGTTCTTCTCTACCTAACTTTTCAATCTCTACATTAATTGGATCGATTAAAGTTTCTAATTTTTTACCTTCATCTTCAACCTCTTGTAAAATACCTAAGAGTTTATCAAGTGTTTCTTTTCCACTCATTTTTTTATCTTTTGAGTCTAACCCTTCTTGTATGGTGTCTAGTTTAGCAAGTGTTTCTTCTAAGTTAGAAGAAACTTTTATAGCTCTGTTATGATAAAGATCTAAATTGTTTATAAGCTTTAGATAAGTTCTTCTTATCGAAATGGACATTTGTAAATATTTTTCTTCTATCATTATTTAGAAACTTCTTTTTTAGCTCTAGGTTTTCTAGTAGTAGTTGTTTTCTTAGGAAGGTCTTTTGTTAAAACCGGTTCTTTCTCCCAAGTAAGTGGTTCTCGTTTTTCAACTTTTTCGTTTTTTAGTTGAGTAACAGAATCTGTGATTTGTGAGTTAACTTCTTTAACTACAGATTCAACACCATAAACAACCTCTTTAATCTTTTGTTTAATCATATCTTCGATTAAATGTGGATTTTTAAGTATGTTATCTGTAAACTCAGCAGCTAAAAAATCAATGATACTTGTATTGTAAGAATCTTCCATCATTTCAATAAAGTCTGGTCTTGGAATTTTATTTTTAATTTCAAGAGATATAGAAAATTCTTTAATTCTCTTAACATTTTTGAACATTGTGATAATAGGATCTTCAACTTTCTGAATTGGTTGAGTCATTCTTTGTTCAACTCTTTGTTCGTCTCTATTAACTTGAATAGTTTGAACTTCTTCCTCTTCACCCAATAGTTTAGCAAAAGCTTGATTTTGTTTATCAACATCATTTTGTGGTGTAGTAACACCATACTTTCTAGCTAACTCAGCTCTTTCATCTTCTTCGGTAGTCATTATTATAGCGCTTTCATTCATTGCTGGTTTAGCACCACCAAAACTATTATTACCATCTACATTAATCATAACTTCGCCACCTAAATCATCTCTGATTTTATCAGCTGGAATACTTTTAATTTTTTCAGCTAAATTATTATAAGCTCCTTGATTATTAAAAAAGTTTGTTGGATCAATTTGCTCAGTATATAACTCAGGATTCAAAAGTTGAGAAACATCAGCTTTTTGTTTATTCTCAAGAATAGCAATGTTTTCAAAGGAGTCAATAACCTTTACTAACTCACCTGTTATATTATTTTTAAATGTTTTATTACCAAGACTCATATCTATTATTATTTTTTTATATTATTATCCTTTTAATTATATAGAATATATAAATTAAGTTTAAAAGTATGTATAAAAAAATAAGGGCTTCTTTATAGGAAACCCTTATTAATTTTTATAATTAAGTTACTGATTATAAATCATTGAAGAAATCATCTTCGTCTTCAGAAGCACTTGTTGTAGTAGCTGCTGTTTTTGCGAAGTTGTCTTCAAATTCAAAATCTTCAGATGCTGGTTTTGATTCAGCTTTAGCTCCTGAGAAAGAAGAAGAAGCTTTACCAGTTAAGAAATTTGTAATTTCTGTGATTTTAGCTTGTTGTTTTTCATCAAGACGCTTTGGTGAAAATTCTTCTAAATCGTGTTCACGGTCTAATAAGAAATCTTTGATTTTACTTTGAACACCAGCTTCAATTTTGCCTTCATTAAGAGGAGCATTTTTGAAAGCTTGTTTCTCTTTGAAGTAAATCGGAAGAGAAGTAGTTTCTGGTTTGAACATACTCATTTTGTAATCAGGGTATGTTTCGTCACCTGTTTGGATTTCTTTTACTACTAAAACGAAATCTTTACCAGCTGCTAAGTCAAATACGTTACATCCTACTCCAGAGATTTCACCATTCTTTTCAGCCATGATTTTATCTTTGATAGTTTTACCGTATTGGAAGATTAAAATCTTACCAACTAATTCTGGTTGTTGTTCGTCTTCAATAACTAAAACATAAGAGTAATACTTCTTAGAGTATTTCAATTGTTTTGATTTCTCGATTAAGATTGCATTTTTTGAATTTTGCATTACATAATAAAGATCTGTTAAAGGACACTTCTCGTTGAAGTTTTTTGGTGAATCAAACCAACCACTTAATTCTTTAGGTTGTTTAATATCAACATAGTGAGTAATTTTCTCAATAGCGGATTGACCAACTTTTGAGTCTTTTGTTAAGTTAGGTAAAAATCTTACTACAGATCTCCATCCTTTTTTCTTGTCTTTCGCTTTTGAAAGATCTACACGGTAGATACCGTCATTGTTTGTTGCTTTTTGCTCGTTAAGGAAGTCCATTTTTGAGTCCAAACTGCCGTTAAATAAGTCATCGAATTCATTTGCCATAATTGCTTTTTATTTTTTTTTGTTTATATCAAATACTTCGTGTATCTGATTAGTATTTATATTCTGAGATTTGAAAAAGTTTTAAGATTATTTTTAAGTATTTTACTAGAATAAAAAAAGTGTGGAATTTATAATAAAAACCACACTTGTATAGAAAATAATTTCAAAAAAGTTTATAAAAAATGTTTAGTTACTTCAGGTGTATAATTACCAGTATTAAAAATCTTACAAAGATTCTTATATTCTACATCACTTACTTTATAAAGCTGTAAGTCATTTCTTACAGTAGAAACAACATTGCCGGTATCCTCATCTATATAGTCTTCTCCCCATATAGATGAGGTTGGTCTAAATCCAGTTACCTCATATAATCTTTGTAAACACTCTATAAATACTGGTAGGTTTTCCGGTTTGAAAATACCTAAGTTCAAATAGATAATTGGATAAGCTGGAATAATATCATTTAATATATTCTCTTGTAGTTTTTCAAAATAACTTTTACCAGCACTGGATCTTCTTGTGGTTTTTGATTCTTCAACCTCTGAAAAATAAACATCATTGTGATAGTCAGAAGACATTTTAATCATATTATTTGATAGGGGTTTAGACAAATCAATAAACATATTTTTCCAAGTATCTTGAATATCTTCACATTCTTTATTAATCCAATTCTCTTCAAAACTCATATCAGAAAATAATTGACTTCTAATAGGCCTTGATATATTATTAGTTGTAAAGAATTGATAACCTGATTCGTATAGTTTACATTTAGATAGGGGCTCTTCATCTGTTAGATCATAAAATAGTTCTTGAATATCCAACTCAGTAGGAAATTCAGATTTAGTAATAACCGACTCAAATAATTTATATGATTTCAAATATCTCATTAGAAGTTTAATAATATTTTAAATGAATAATCATTGATATCAGTATCATCATCATATACTCTGTCAAATCTTGACATATCAAAAACAACTTCTTCATAATCTAATTCTGGTAGAATACTTAACAAAGCTTCATCTATACTTGATTCTAACTTTTTAAGATTCATTTTACCTGTAAGATGTGAATTATCATAACCACCTATGTTTATGTTAATGGATGGTTTATACATATCTAAAACTTTATCAACTGAATAGTTTTTTTTATTTTTAATATCATAACTATAAATTGTAACACTTCTTCTTTCGTTGCCTGGAAATTCATCACCATCTTTGAATCCATAATTATCAATATCAAAATTGACACAATTCCATTTTTTATCAGTTACATAATACTGTTCGTCACTTCTTCTTAACATTGTATTTGGATAACTACCAATATTTAAAGTTGGTGAAATAATATCTATTAATATATGTTTAACTATTCTTAACTTAGATTCTTCATTTATATTCATAACAGATATTAAACCATTGTATTTATTCTTATTTGGTTTATCATGATTTTCATAATTGCCATAAGCTATACATAAAACTGAATACTTTTGTTTAGCAGATGGAATCTCATCATAAACATCATACATTCTATCATTTACGGTTTCAATATCAACCTTTGATAAAGATTCAAACATTCTATCAACTAAAGAAGTAATCTTTTGCCAATATCCTTCACCAATAAAATGTTCTGTATTTAATCTAAGAGATGATTCACTTACTTTATTATTACTACGACCCCATTGAGAAGATTTTATATCTTCAAACCAATCATAGATACCATAATTCATTTGATTAGATTCTTGAATTTTATCAGCTGAAAAAATAGTTTCTAATTTAGGCATCTCATCATATATTTCAAACTTATCATATCCATATTTCTTATAGTCTTCTGGTATAAGTATTAAATAATTATCATTAGGATTTTTAGTAAATTGTTTTACAGCAAAATCTATAACTTTATCATCTATCATAGGAGCAATATGAGCTTCAATATTAGAATCAAAGTAAATTACTTTAACATTCAAGTTTTTTGATTTTGCCCATTTGTAAAACTCACCAGTAAACCAAGCACAATTGGCTTTGTTTTTATCAAATGATTCTCCAAATCTAAGATTATAAACTTTAGACATATCAGTAATAAACTGATTTGCTATATTATTCAAGTTATTATCAGATTCAAATATTTTATACTTCTTTAGGTATTTCATTCTAAGTTAAGTTCTTTTAATATTTCTGTTACTTTATCAAGTCTTATCATTATTGACTCATCTTCAAACCAAGATTCAAGAGCTTCTGATTCATTTGTATCAAGTTGAGAATAAAGATTCATTACACCTACTATATCTGTTAGTTTGAAGTTATTACTCTTTGGATCTAATAGTATATTTAAGTTTTCTAATAGGTTTAGACTATCATTCCATAAAACTTCATTATCCGTTGTAAAGTATTTACTTATTATGTGTTCAGATGCTTCTGAGCCTTCTAAAAACGATTTTAGTTCATTCCAATTTGTATTTAATGATGGTTTAACATTTCTGTCTAATTCATAAACAAGTGATATCATATAATAAGCAATTGATGGTCTATCCAAATCTTCCTCCATAAATTCTTCATCTTTTGGTAGATTTGGAAAACAATTCCAAAAATCACCTCTATCACCTGTGGCTACCACAGTATCATCAAAAGGAATAATAACATAATTAGCTTTTGGCACTTTGATAAATCCACCACCATGTGACAGCGCTCTATATGAAGAAGCACATATTAATGACTTGTTTCTTCTGGGCCAGTCTTTCCAAGATTCTAAATTAGAGATTAGTAAGTTGTGATAGTTTTTAGAAGCATAAGGAGCAATTCTATCTTGTGATGATAGTTTTGGATTGACTAATAAAAAATCTCCACGATCTTCATCTTTTCTATAAATTAAACAATCTTCGGTATAGTCTTTTCCCCAATTAAGAAATTTCTTACATTTTGTCGTAAGTATCTCAATTACTTCGTCTTTTGTCAAAGTAGTAGTATTTAGACTTTCATTTATGTTCTTTAAATGTTTCATTTATTTACTTATTATATTCAAAGTTTACTTTTTCACCACTTGGCATTGAGTAAGTTATTTTATTAACATTTTTAACTTCATATTTGTAATCAGGTTTAACATACTTCTTACCAGTTCCCTTATTAACATAAGCAATTGTAATATGTGGTTTGTAATCTGGAAAACTATTTGAGTTAGGAAATTCAGAAAGTTTATCGTGTAAATCTTGAAGAGCACCATCTGGATTAACATTAAACTTAACAACATCATAGTCTTTGTTTTCAAAAACACCAACACCATCAACTTCTATATTAATACTTCCGGTAAATCCTTCAAATACAGATTTAACATCTTCCTCTGTTACGCCTTCGTGCAAACCATATAATATAGTGACATGTGGATTCTCTTGAATCCCGTGAGTGTCATCACCACCAGTATAAACATCTTCTGGATTAATGTAACTTGTTATCTCATCCCAGTTACTAACTGGGACTTCAACCATTACACATCCATATTCATAACCAGATGATTCTTTTATAAATTGTATATAACTTTTAATTATCATATTCTACCTTGTATTATTATTCTTCTTTCACCACCTCTATTATTATATGAGAATCTGAAATCAAGTCCAGTTTCATCATGTAATCTTTTTACAGCAACTAAGAAATCTTTACCGTCTTCACTATCTGTTTCATCTTCATTCATTTCCCAATTAATAGAACCATCTGATTTAATTTCACCAGTTATATCAATGTTTTTTTCGTAAGGATTTTCATTTAGAGTCCAGTTTCTTGGATCAGATTCTTCTTTATTCATCATTCTACAATTAAAGTTTGGATTTTGCCAAACAGATATACCCGGATAAGAAACATCTGATATCCAATACCAACCATTATCTTCAAATTCTTGAAAACAATCTTTTATAGAATCAAGAACCTGTTTATAGATTTGTTCTTCCATTGATTCATTAAATCTTCTAAGGTGTTTCATAAATGTATATATAAAAAAAAGAGACTTAAAAGTCTCTCTCAATTTATTTATCAATTAGTTTAATTTCATCTTCCCATCCTTCTGGAAGTTCTTCTTGAGGTTCTTGGTCAAATCCAAAGTCCATTCCGACTAAGTAATTCATAACTGAATCAATCATAATATCATCAGCTCCTCTTTCTCTCATATAAGCTTCAAAGTCTTCTACTGTGTAGTAACCTTTTTCAGCCTGAAGTTTCTTTAACTCATCTAATATACTGATAGCGATATCTTCATGAATATCTGATGATTGTCCGTATGCTTCAAATGTTTTTAAGTATTTCATAAATATTAATTATTTTTTATAGACCAAAGAAACTATGGTCATCTGAATCTGAGTTTTCTCTAAGATGTTTTATTTCAGCATCTGTTAGATTGTGAATAACCCATTTAGCACCGTTTATGAAAGCGGCATTTTTAGTCATAGTTCCAAAACCCCTAAGACTATAAGCAGCGTCTTTGATTTTAGATTCAATATCTTCTGTATTTAATTCTTCATTAAACTTCATTAAGTATTTCATAATTATCTAAAAATTTTTGAGTTAAATATATTATCTGATAATAAGTAATCAAAAGTTTGACTTACTTCTCCTTTACTTAAATCAGAATATTCTGTATCTAAAAGTAATTTAATTTTAGAATAAAGTTTAACTTGTTGGTCATTAAGTTTACCACCTTCTAAATCTTCTTCTTCTGATAATATTTCATCTAAGATTATTTCTAAGAATTTATTAGGATCAGATATACGACCACTATCAATAACTTGTTGAATTTCTTCAGATGTAAATGTTAATTCATTACATAAGTCACCTAATTCAGAAAGAATATCAGTATTAGAAGGTTCATCACCTTGTTCAAATTCATTTTTATCATAGTTAATGATTTTATCAGCAATTTTAATGAATTCTTCAATTCTATCAAATGATGCCTCGTTAAATTTCTTTAGGTATTTCATATTACTTCTTCTTTTTTGATTCACCTGAAAATGGACTTAATAAATGTTTTAAGTTCCAAGAAGATACAAATTTTTTGTTGTGTTTTTGATAATCTTCATATGATTCAATACCAGAATCAATTGGATTTTGAATATATTGAATATTAGCACCTTGTTTATTCATATCAGATATTCTATTACCAATATCAGTTTTAGCTGATTGTTTCATAACTCTTTTAAGTTGGTCAACAGTTTGTTGTCTTGGTAAAGATTCATTAGTTTCAATTACTACATCAATTGTTCCGTCTTCATTAAATTGAGCCAACCAAGGTCCATCACAAATAATAACTGTTTGACCTACTAACTCTGGGTTGATATGTTCTGGTCCAAACTCTTTAACAGTTTTAACACTTTCATCTTCAACTACAAAGTGAAACTCATCATCTTTATTCTTCTCTATTAAGGATTTAATTC
>Ga0208133_1000118_pt1 | contig 30456 bp, 39 predicted proteins | sample ColrivemetaGS535_FD_187595 | JGI IMG/M metagenome (GOLD analysis project Ga0208133, IMG submission 187595) | Estuarine microbial communities from the Columbia River estuary, USA - metaG S.535 (SPAdes) (version 2) | ecosystem: Environmental > Aquatic > Marine > Intertidal zone > Estuary | place... | reverse complement strand
TTGACATAGTCAACTTTGACTTGTCCATCATTCATGCCAGGATCTTTCTTAACGAATTTTCTTTGACAATAAACAACTGTTGCATGTTCTTTATCCTTTGCCTTACTATTTCTTTTGGCAAGCTCTGCCGCTTTTTTGATAGTTGTCTCGGTAGGAAGATTTTCTCTTACTCTAATAACTACGTGACTACCTGGCACACCTTTAACGTGCATCCATATATCTTCTTCGTCTGCAACATTAAAAGTAAGATGGTCATTAGACTTTGCATCTCTTCCCATAAAGACGACAAATCCATCTATTTCAGACTTTTTGATGTCTGGAAATTTATCTTTTTTACCTTCTTTTAAGAAGTATTTGAAAGTTCTTAGATTTCTCATAGGTTATATATTAAATTTTAAAAGCAAAAAGTACCAAAAACAAAAAAGCCACTCATTAAGAGTGGCTTTCTTTTTATCTTTAAGATATTAGTTTAAGTACTGAGCGTTATCAGTTACAACTAAAGTCATAAATTGTTTTTGTGGGAACCAACCAACTTCTGCAACTGCATATCTAGATCTTAGTAACATTCTTGGTGCGAAAGTCGCTTCAGAAATAACTGAGATAGATTGAGCCATCAAATAAGGTACGAAAATGATACCTGGTTGATCTGGGTTGTTTTTTCTTCCTAAAACGATTCTGTTATCATTATATCTCATATAAGGATCAACATAGATAGAGATATCTCCGATAGAACCTACAGGGTATAATTGACCTTGTCCGTTTAATTTAGATTTAACTGGGTTAATTGTGTAACCAGCGATGTCTTGAAGAGCTGCAGCTAAACCTCCGTTTGTGATAAGGTATTGAGCAGGTCCTACACGACCCTCAGTAGCGATGTAGTTAGAAGCATGAGCAATTTTTGTGATCAATTTTCTTTGTACAGCGTGAGTAGTTTCACCACCAACACTTGAAGCGTAAGCAGTATTTAAGTCAAAGATTGAAGATGCAGAACCAGTAATGATTGAAGTTACACCTAAACCAGTTTGTACTGGAGCAGTAGCTCTGTTTAATGAACCCATTTCAAAGATTTTAGCAACGATTTGTTTAGAAATTGTTTGAGACAATTCGTTAACAAGAATAGATTCCATTTTTTGAACGATATCCATACCAGTATTAGCTTTAATATCTTCGATTTCTGTTCTTCTTAAAGCTGAAGATACTTCGATAGTACCAACTGCGATAGTTTTAGAAGAAATTTTTGGTCCGATAACACCAGCGTAAGAATCATCATCTGATTGACGAGACATTGGGTAATCACCAGAAGAGTTACTTGTAGAAGTTCCTGTCCAGTTTGCAGAGAAACCTGGGATATGATCTTCTAAAGCAGATACCAATTGGATATCAACACCAGTTGTTGCATTCCATCCTACGTAAGAGAATTGAGAAGACATAGAAGCAGTTGCAGAGAACGTATTTCTAGTTGAATCAAATGCCCATGCAGTTGAGAATTGGTTAACACCAGTGTGAGATGTGTTAGCTTGTCTGAAAGCTCTGAAGATTGGGTAACCATCAACTCTTGAGAAACCTAAAAACTCAACTACGTTAGCTTTGTTTGATGGTTCAGTTTGTGTGAACGCAGATGCAGTACCAGTTTGAGCATTAATTCCTGTTAAGAAAAGTCTACCACCTGATAAACCACCAGTTGTTTGAGTAATAACAGCAGCAGTTAAAGCTGTGTTGATTGCTGTGTTAACGTTAGCGTTACTTGTGTAAATTTTGAAAACTTGTGGTCTTTCGTCAGAATCACCTAATCTAGTATCATCATATTGGAAATCAATATAAAGTAAATCGATTTTCGGACCTGGAGTTGGTTTAACAGCTACTAAATCTAAACCGATTGTTTGAGCAGCAATTTTCATAGCTACTGGTAAAAGGTTTTGACCTACGTCTCCTGAACCCGCAACACCAGACCATCCTGTGTTTGTTAATGTAGAACCAACGTTACCGCCGATAGTTGGGTTAACAACGTTACCCATACCTGCTACGTTAGAAGCATTTACATATGCATTTTCGTTGATTGAGTGAAACTCAGCGTATTCCGCCATCCATTCAACTCTATCACCTGTTACTCCCATGTTTTCTAAAACTGGAGCCCATTTCTTAGTTGCTTTCGCTTTGTCTATTCTAATGTGTGACATAATTTTAATTTTTTTTTATTTTTTTTATAATCTATATATTACCTTTATTTTACTCGTTTTTCACAAGTGTGGTTTTTTTATAGATTAGATGTTTTTGAATCTTTCCATAATAGAGTTTAATTCAGTATCAGATAATTTATCTTCTTGAATTAAAGCATCATGAGAAACTAATTTCTTAGTTACAGATTCGTTTGTTTTAAGATTTCTAGTTGCCCAGAAATGCTCAACTTGTGACTCAGTCATTAACATATCAGATGGATATAATCTAGCTTGTGAAAGAATAGATTTTTTAGCTGATTCGTTTATTTGACCCCAGATAGCCTTTGTGTTGTTAGGCATCATTCTGATTACTCTTTCTTCAAGAGATTCGTTTTTAGTTGATAACGCTTCAGAAATTAAAGACAATACTTCTTTTTGTGTGAAGTAACTACTTTCGTTTATGTGTAGTTTAACAGTGTCTTGTTCTTCGTTTGTTAAAGCATAATAGCTATCAACTTGTGATTTAGACATGAATTTCAAGAAATTCAAGTCTGATGTTTCAGAAACTTTACGTTTTTTAGCTTCTTCGATTAATTTATTAATAGATTCTGATAATTCAGTTTCGTCATCACCACTAACTTCATAGTTAGAAGGACCACAATCTTCATCATCATCTTCGTCTTCTTCGTGTGCATACGCTTCTTCTTCAGCAACGTGAGCAATACCATTAGACTCTTCTTCGTCATCCTCCATAGACCAAGATTCCTCATCTTCATCTTCTAAAGATTCAAAACCATGTGAGTTTAACTCAGGGAATGCTCCTTCTGATTCAAACATTTTACCACCATTTAATTTCTCAGTAATTAAACCAGCGTAAGAAATAGTTTTGTCTAAATTTTCAGCGATGTATTCAGAGTAAGCGATATTATCATCTAAATGTTCAGCGATGTATTCAGAGTAAGCGATGTTACCTTCAACGTGTTCAGCTAAATATTCAGAATAAGCAATTGAATTATCAACGTGCTCAGCGATATACTCAGAATAAGCAATGTTTTTGTCTAAATTCTCAGCGATATACTCAGAATAAGCAATGTTTTTGTCTAAATTCTCAGCTAAATACTCAGAATAAGAAATGTTTTTGTCTAAGTTTTCAGCTAAATAATCAGAATAAGTAATATTTTTATCCAAATTTTCAGCGATATACTCAGAATAAGCAATGTTTTTGTCTAAGTTTTCAGCAACATATTCAGAATAAGAGATATTCTTATCTAAATTTTCGGCTAAATACTCAGAGTAATTAACAGCTTTTTCAAGATTTTCAGCTAAATAGTCATTGTGTTTAATAAGTTTATCAGTCGTTTCTTTCAATGACTTGTTCTCATTAACCATAATTTGAACTTTCTCAGCTAAATAATCTAAATACTTAACTACTTGTGAATTAGTTGAATTTAACTCATCATAATACTCAAGTAATTGTTCCAATTTCTTAGGGCTTAAATTTCCTTTAGAAATAGCGGTCTTAACTTCTTTCTTAGTAGAAGCTAATTCATTAACCAAATACTTAGAGTAGTCAGTTAATTGTTGCTTAGTAACATACTCGTTTTTGTTCATGTTAAATAGATCATTTGTTTTTGACTCGTTGGATAAATCATATATCCTAAAGTTAGATTTTGGGTTGTCATAACCTAGTGACTCATTAAGTACTTTAATACTCATTTTTGCTGATGCGAATCCAGGATCCGCAACAATATCATAAGTAAATAATTTCTTTAATGAAACAGTTCCATCAGATTCAGTAATACCAGCGGCTCTAGAAGAAACAAAAACAGGACATCCGTCATCAACCAATGCCTTAGCTTCTTTACCCCAATAAGTACTCAACAATCTGATTTCACCAGAAACAAGGTTAGATTCAGCAACATAATTAGCTTTCGTAATTAAGTGTGAAGCTCTTGAAAGAGACGTATCGAAAACATCTGGGTGATCAAATTCACCATAGACAGCTCCCGGATTAGTCATTCTTTCATTCATTTCCTTTAACGCAGGAAGAAATTTATCAGCAGTATAAATTCTCTCATTTCGATTTTTAACTCCGAATTCAGTGAATGTACCTTGCAAAATATAATCCTTCTTACCAGTATCCGAACTTTCTCTGATTAAAGAGTTAGTTGAATTTTCTACAATTAAAACTGGTTTCATGTAATGTGTTATTTTTTGTGTAAATTATAGAGTATATATTGCTAACCAAAATCTCTCTTTTTATTAGATGGATTTTTTATAGTTCAAGGAAGTTTTACAGAACTTTATATATATAAAAAAACTATAACTATTATGAAGTTTAGTAGTACGAAAAATATAACAGAGAAATTATTAAAGGATAAATATCCTGACTATTATAAGGAAATGATGGATTTTATAATAGATGATGAATTACCAATATCAGAGAAGATTTGGTTATTTCAAAATAATCTAAAATCTATACCAAAGTGCATAAACTGTAAAAATGATGTAAAATTCATTAAGTTTTATAAGGGATATAGAAAATATTGTAGTAAATCTTGTTCAGCAATAGATACACATAAAGATGTTAATATTAAAAATGCTAGATTGACTAATATGTTATCTTGTAACTATGACAAAGATTTGAGAAAAGAAATGACCGAAAAATCGAATATTACAAAAAGTAATTTTGATAGTACTAAAAGAAATGAAATAAATCAAAAAAGAGGTAATACTAATTTCGAAAAATATGGAGTTTATTTTATTTCACAATCAGATGATATAAAAAATAAAATAAAGAATAAATTTATCGAAAAATATGGAGTTAGTAACCCGTTAAAATTAGATAAGTTTAAAAATAAATATAAAGAAACTTGTCTATTGAAATATGGAGTTGATCATTATTCAAAAACAACACATTATAGAGAAAAAATGATGAAATATTTTAAAATATGTAATGATTCACATTACATTGAATCTATTGGAAATAGTATTTATAAATTCAAATGTGATAAAGACCATTGCTTTGAAATAAATTCGGATAATTATCTACAAAGAACAAAAAGTAATAACATACTATGTACAATATGTTATCCAATTGGTGATCAAAAATCTATAAAGGAAATAGAGGTTTTTAATTTTATAGAAGATAATTATGAAGGTGAGTTGATATCCGGATATAGAGATAATTTGGAGATTGATATTTATTTACCTGATTTAAAATTAGGATTTGAATTTAATGGTCTTTATTATCATTCTGATAAATTCACTGATGTTGGATATCATATAAATAAAACTAACTACTTTAGTGATAAAAATATAAGAATCATACATATATGGGAAGATGATTGGGTATTTAAAAAAGATATAGTTAAGTCTCAAATATTGAATATGATAGGATTAACCAATAATAGAATATTTGGTAGAAAATGCAAAGTAAAGGAAGTTGATGTTAAGGAATCTAGGGAGTTTTTGGATAATAACCACATACAGGGATTTGTTAAGTCGGTTAAAAAGATAGGATTATATTATGATGATGAATTGGTTAGCCTAATGATATTTGATCAATTTGAGGGTAGAAGTCGCATGGAAGAAGGTGGTTGGGATTTATCTAGATTCTGTAATAAATTGAATACTAACGTAATAGGTGGGGCTAGTAAATTACTAAAATATTTCATAAAAACATATAATCCATCAAGAATTGTTAGTTATGCTGACCGAGATTGGAGTAAAGGTGACTTATATTATAAACTTGGTTTTGAAAATGTTAATCAATCATCACCTGATTATAAATATATTATTAAAGGTAAGAGAGTTCATAAGTCAAACTTTAAGAAATCAATACTTAAAACCGAATTAACAGAATCAAAACAAATGGAGTTAAATGGAGTTAATAAAATATGGGACTGTGGAAAAATAAAGTTTCAAATAAACTTTTAAATTATAAACAATATACAAAAAGTTTTATACAAATTGAAGATGATATTAACTAGAGAAATAAATATTAAAATAAGTGAATCCAATTTTCATTACTATGAAAACCTTGGTTATGAATTAACTATTGGTGAAGTTGTTATAATACCAGTTGAATTACTTTCAAAAGGATCACATCATAAGATAAAATGTAAATGTGATAATTGTGAAATAGAAAAAGAGGTAATTTATAAGAATTACTTAAAATATGATAATAAAAATTGGGGAGATTATTTTTGTAGAAAATGTTCTGAATACAAAAGAAAAGAAACTCTAAGAAAAAACTTCGGAGTTGACTATCCAATACAAAATAAAAATGTTTTATCTAAAATGAAAAATACTTTAGTAAAAAAGTATGGAGTAGATAATATTTCAAAAAAGAATAAAAAAAAATGAGTAAATACAATGATGGGGATATATTTGAATCTCAAATAGAATTCTCCGTATCAGGTAATGGTTTAGTAAAATTTGATGGTAAAGAATTCTTTGTACATAAAAAGAAAACATCAAACGCTTTACATTTAGATAAAGTAAGATTTGTCCTTATTAAAGGAGAAAAAAAGTTAGAAGCAAAAGTAATAGAGGTTGTTGAAAGATTTAAATTAGAATTTGTCGGAACAACACAAGTTAAGAAAGATTATACTTTCGTGGTGCCCGATAATTCAAAAATCCATGTAGATTTTTATATTAGAGGAAAACATTCAGCTGAAGATAATCAAAAAGTTCTCGTAGAGTTTGAATCTTGGGAAAAGGGACAGAAATCACCAAGTGCTAAAATAGTTAAAGTATTAGGAACGGTAGGTGAAAATAACACCGAGATGAATGCTATTATGTATGAATATGGATTACCTGTGGATTTTCCACAAGAAGTTATAAATGAATCAGAATTAATATCAGAGATAATAACAGAAAAGGAAATTTCTAAAAGAAGAGATTTGAGAAATGTTACTACAATTGGAATTGATCCTTTTGACTCAAAAGATGCTGATGATACTATAAGTTTAGAATTTATTAATGGGAAAAGATATGTCTCAATTAATATAGCAGATGTAACACACTATATAAACCCAGATACTGAATTGGACAAAGAAGCTTATAAGAGAGGAACTTCAGTTTATTTAGTTGATAGATGCGTTCCCATGTTACCACATAGATTGAGTAATGGAATTTGTAGTTTGAAATCCGGAGCTGATAGATTATGTTACACCGTAACAGTTTGTGTAGAAGATAATGGCAAAATTAGAAAAAAATGGTTCGGAAGAACAATAATAAATGTTGATAAAGATTACTCTTACGAACAAGCTCAAGAAGTTATTGAAAATGGGAGCGATGGTAGCGATACTGATAATATTATATTAGAATTAGATAAAATTGCCAAAGTTTTAAGAAAAATTAGAATTAAAGATGGTTCTATTGAAATGGGTGGTAAAGAAGTTAAATTTGATTTAGATGAGAATGGAAAACCATTAGGAGTTTACTTTAAAGAACAAAAAGATGCCAATAAACTAATTGAAGAATATATGTTATTAGCAAATAAAGAAGTTGCTAAATTTATAAAATCAAAAGAACTACCTTGTGTTAATAGAGTCCATCCAACACCAGATGATGAAAAACTACTTAATCTTAAAAAAGTAGCTATGAACTTTGGACATGAATTAGAAATAAGTGATCCAGAAACAACAAAGGATGAATTAAATAAACTTATCAAAAAAATAAAGGATACTCCAGAAGAGAGTTTATTAAGTACATTAGTTATTAGATCTATGAAAAAAGCTTACTATTCTACTGAGGAAATTGGACATTATGGACTTGATTTTGAGGACTATAGCCATTTTACCTCGCCAATTCGGCGCTATTCCGACATTTTGACAATGAGGTTATTAACATTAGCTTTAGGTAATGATGGTTATCCAAAAAAATAATTATTTAATACATCTTCAACACTCTCATTATATTTTATAACTATAAGAAGGATATTGTTTAATGTACAATATTCTTCTTTTATTTTATCAGTTTTTAACTGTGTTATAAATCTTTCATCACCACCAAAATAATCAACTGGTCTATAATGTTGCTCACCATTATATTCTATACATATATTATAATTTGGTAAATAAAAGTCAAACGGCAATTCTTTGATATTTTTACATTCACTAAATTTATATTGTATTTTAAACTCTATATTATTTTTATTTAATATTTTAGATATTTCAAGTTCTCCTTTAGACACTCTACAAGATGGACATCCTTGTCCATCCAAATGAGCAGATGCTCTTTGTTCAAAATCACCATGTTTATCACAAGTAATTATTACTTTTTCGTTAACATTATTCAATAATACTCTATCATATTTATATTTATTATTGTGTATATTATTACTTTTCTCAATAAATAAATTTTTCCCTAGTTTCCTACAATCGGAACAACCTTGTCCATTTAAATGTGAATTTACTTGTTGTAAAAAGATTCCATGTTCTCTACAATTTATTTCTACTTTATCTTTATTTGATTTGAATGATATATTATCAGAATATAAATATTTATTATTATGCATTTCTTTTGATCTTTTTATAAAATCTTCAGTTGATAATCTAACTCTTCCAATTGCACATTCAGGACAACCAGCCCCGCCTATCATATGATCATTCATTCTTTGATTGAAAATACCATGTTCTTTACATATGATATCAACTTTCTTTTTATTATTAACATATTCTTTAATCAGAGAATAGTCATATTTATTATGATGTTTAGTATTGGATTTCTCTATAAATTTCTCTAATCCTAATTTTTTACATTCAGGACAACCATTTTTACTATTAGTATGATTATCAGGAGTTACTTCAAAAACACCATGTTTTTTACATATAATATCAACCTTTGTTTTTGAATTAACATATTCAGTTAACGAGTAATCATATTCATCACCGTGTATTTCAAAACATCTACTAATAAAAACATCCAAACCGGTTCTTCTTTTTTCTAATCTACATTACATACAACCTTGTCCATTTAAATGAGCTGATGCTCTTTGTAAAAACTCACCATGTTCCTTACAAATTATTAACACTTTCACGTTACCACTTAAATAATTTGATAAAGAGTAGTCATATTTATAATCGTGTATTAATTTAGATTTCTCTATAAACTCTCCAGTTGTTAATTTTTTCATAGTCATTTACTTAATTTTTCTCTAATTATATCGGATATTTTAATAATTTTACCTTCTTTAACACTTCTTTCAATTGCTTCTTTTACTAAACCATCATATATTTCCTGCTCAATTCTTATTGTTACAGATCTACCCTTTTTTATCATACCATTTTAATTATTTTTGTCTTACATTATATATTAAAACTTATCTTCTTCCTTTTGATATAAATTTTATGAATTTAAAAGATAAAAATAAACTAGAGGAGATATGTAAACATATTTCTAAGAGAGAGGAATTGAGCGCAAAAGCTCAAAGAGATTCTATAAAATATAAACAAGCTGAGTATCTACAAGATAAAATAGGTCAAATATTTGATGGTATTGTAACTGGTGTTTTAGATAGAGGTTTATATGTTGAGATAATAGAGAATAAATGTGAGGGTATGATTAGAATGGATGCATTACCAGGTAGATGGAATGCTGATGTTGAAAACTATTTAATACTTAGTGAACTTGGTGAAAAAATTCAATTAGGTGATCCAATAAAAGTAGTTGTAAGCTCAATCGACTTATTTAAGAAACAGATTAACTTTTTAAGATTCTAATTATGGGAGAATTATTTAGAATTGATGGTGGTGATTCACACTTGAAGAATAGAAAATATAAATTTTATTTAGATGGAATTAAATTATCACAATTTGAAAATAGATTTCAACAATGGCCTCAGTGGACACAATTTAAAAGAGAAATTAAATTAAATACTCTATTAGATGGAAAAAGAATTCAATTTGATGTTGAAGATATAAATGAATATGGTAAGTGGGGAAAACTTAAATTTGATCCAATGTTATCTGATATAGTTTTTACCGTTAAAGCCATATCATTGACTATAAAAGATGACTTTGTAGAAGAATTGGAAATTACATGGAGACCACTACAGACCGATTTAGGCAGAACAGTAATTGGATTATTAGATTCTGGAATTCAATTAGAAATATCAATGTCTTTTAAAGATGAACAATTCACTCATTTTTATATAAAGGAAGAAAAGAATGTAGCATAAAAAAACCTCTCAATTTTGAGAGGTTTTTTTTTATAGTAAGTTTTAGAATTCAAATTCTGAACCGCCTTGAGCACCACCTTGAGCAGGAGGAGTTTCAGGAGCGGCTTGTCCACCACCTTGAGCGGGAGCTTGAGCACCACCTTGAGCAGGAGCTTGAGCACCACCTTCAGCAGGCATTTCACCACCCATATCACCACCTTGAGCCGGCATTCCACCTTGAGCAGGTGCACCACCTTCGGGAGCGGCACCTGCACCACCAGCTTCTTTAGCCCAATACTTTTGATTTTCAGCTTTCTCTTCTGGTGTTAATTTAAATACGTGATCCATAATCCATTCAATGTGGAAATAAGGTTTTTCACCATTCATAATACCAACTAATGTACCAATTGCCTCAGCTCTTTTAGCTAAGTTGTTAATTTTCTTCCATTCTTCAAATATTTGATTAGAGTTAAAATCAACATCAACTTGATTCATAAGAACTTCATCATCTCTCAATTCTGGAAATTCTACCAATAATTGCAATTTTATTGGTTTAACAATAATCTCTTTAAAGTTAGCTCTAATTCTACCAATAAAGTTATGAAACTTTACTTCATCATTAGTCATACCGGCTTGGTCAGCAATAAAAGCACCACCACCACTCTCAGCTTCAAATCTTGTAACAGGTATTTTAGAAGCTCTTTTAAGTGCTTGATGGAACCATTTTAACATTGACTCTTCATTTAAATCATGACCTTGTGGTGTTTCTAAAGTCATATTGGGAGTACCAGCATCTCCCTCAGGAAACCAAACTTGTTTGTTATAAGGAATGTGTTTAGAACCATTCATAGAAATGGTACCTAATGTATCATCAAATTCTATCTCTTCTGAATAATCTTGTATCAATTGACCAATTTGCTCTTCAGCTTTTTGACGAGACATACCTTTAATCGGAATAGTAAACTTTTGATAAATAGTAGCATTCATAATGTTAAACATAATTCTCGTTTGTTCAAGAATCTTTAACTGATTATAAGGTTTGATTAAACCCTCAACATAAGATGTTTCAGCAAAATCATTTTGCGTTGAATATGAAATAAATGCAATTTGAGAATCTAAGAAAATTCTTCTTAATTGTGGATCCTCTGGAAACTGAATCCATAAGTGACCAACATTTGGCTCATAAGCCGGGACAATACTTTCAGGTCTTAATCTATTAAATGCTATAATATTTTTCTTTTTATCATCCCAAACCATTTCTATAGCAATGTATCCATCAATAAGAAAATCTTTAATTATATTATAAGCACTAACACTATCAGAGAAACCAAACTTATTATATACTTTTTCAAAGTATTCTTGGTATCTATCTTTTATCTCTTGTGAATAATCGGTTGATAATGGAGCAGGTGAACAAAAATCTTTTGTATCATTATAAACTATTGATTCATCAGCAATAGCCGAAACAAAATCTCTAATCTCATCTTTAATTGAATATTCTCTAAGAATTCTTCTTTTATCTGGGTAAGATTTATCTAAGTAAGGAATTGATTTTCTATTTAATACTGATGCTACTGCTCTTTGTGAGAAGAAATCATACATTGAGTTACCTTTAGCAGCATAAGGATCTTCGTTTATACCAATACCAACTTGATTTCTGATAATCATATCATCATAATTCATACCATAACTAGATAAATTACGAAGAATTCTACTAAAAAGTCCTTTATTTTCTACAGCTGAATTAACAAAACCCATTCCACCATTTTGGGAATCTTTATTGTTATTATAATTATATGAAGCCATTAAAATTTATAAATTTTAAGGTATATATAAAAAAACAACTCTCTAAAAACAAAAAAAGAGGTTTTAAACCTCTTTTTACTATATTCCTAATTCACCACTATATTCCTAATTCACATTTAAGAAACAACCATCACAAACCATAAATGATTTCTTATCTTCATCTGTAAGAAATTAAAATAATATACTATTATAAAATTTCATAATCTTAAATATAAAATGTTCTATTAATTACTTGTAAATCATTTACACTTATCTGTTTTTCTTTCAAAACATCCAAGATACTTTTGTTGTAATTTGTTAAGTGATAAATTAGTTTAATGAAACTATTAACAGAAAATCGATTACTAAATAAGTTACCATCACACCAAGTGATTTTACCATCATTATTTAATGTAGCGTTAATTCTATGTGTATTTTCACCTGATTTAAAGATAAACATTAAAGTAACAGCTTCTTTCTCTCTAATAACTCTAAATGAGTCATACTTAGCACCACCGAATGTTTTAGTTGAACCAACCAGAACATCAAATTTCAAATCAGCTATTTTTCTTTCTTCTAAAGAGTTGGCATGTTTGATAAATTTCTTTGCCAGATCTGTTTGGCCTAACACTGATACTTCTTTCGCTGCTGAAATGTAAACTGAATAATTCATATAGACTTTTTATTAGAGATTTTTAACTATACAAAGATAGTAAAATTTTAATAATAATCTAAAATCTTTTTAAAGAATTTTGAATTCTTTGAATGTGACCTTTAAGAGCTTGATATTGTTCTTTAATCTTACCATCCATTTCATAAAAGTCGGATATTAAAGCTTTTGTCATTTCATCATGACGTTTATCTCTAGTCTCCAATTTTTTATTCCATATCTGCATAAGTTTTGATGGATCGTATTTAGCTTTTGGATGTTGCGAATATAAAAATCTAGGAATTTGAGTCATATGTATTTTATGAGTCAGGTGTATTTGTATAGCATTATACTCCATTAGTGCATACTCAAATCCCCATTTTATCAATTCTTTATACATACCATCATAAGTAACTTTTAAGAAAGTATCATCTTCAAAAAATTCATCTTTAAAATAAGGATCAAAAATAGCACTTCTTATTTGTAAAGGTATAAAGTTTAAATTAACAGCAAATATTATGATTTTATTATCAAATTTCTTATAATCAACAACAAATACTGGTGAATACTGCATCCAGGTTGATGGATCTTTATATTGAAGAAAATAAAAACCACCTGTTTTTATATCAGTAACTTTAATAGCTTTATACAAATCATCAGATTTATTCCATTTCTCCATCAACTCAAGTGAGTTGTTTTTGAAGTTATCCTCCAAACCATTACCGTGTACTAATAAACTTAGTTTTACTCTTTCTTCTAAAGCACTCATTTGGAAACATTTTTCTTTTATATATAAATAAAATCGAATAGATAATATGTTAAATTCTAAACCAAATAATAATAAATATCACGGTGGTTTATACGTACCACAGAATAAAGATAAAGTGATTAAGTTAAATAATCAGGGTGGTCTTTTTTACCGTTCTTCTTGGGAAAAGAAAATAATGACCTGGTTAGATTTAAAAACAGAAGTTACAAAATGGGGAGCTGAGTGTTTACAAATACCTTATCAAATGACTCATTTTGAAAATGGTGATACTAGAGTTAAGAATCACGTTTATCATGTTGATTTTTTTTACGAAATGAGAATTAATGGTCAATTAAGACAAGTGGTCGCTGAAGTTAAACCTCAAAAAGAATATAACTTTGTACAAGCTTTATCAGAAGGTAGGTTACAAGTACCAGAAGATAAAGGTAAAAAGTTAAAAAACTTTGAATATGATTTAAAGATGGCTTATAAGAATAAACAAAAGTGGGAAACTATGATAAACTGGTGTAATAAAAAGGGTTATGACTTTATTATTATAACGGAAGAGCATCTTAAAAAGTTTAATGTTTAACTAAACTTATAAAACAATATTGTTAAATAAACACTGATAATTAATATTGGATAAATATTAACATAAACACCATAAAATCTTTTTGAGATGTGGTATAATAAAAACTTAAAAATACTCAATAGTATCACAACTGAGAATAAACCACTAAAACTTGAGAATAAACCTATTATAGGCCAAGGAACTGATGTTACTTTAATTAAATAGTAAAATATATCTATTTTTTTAATTTTTGATGGATCTTTTTTAGTAAAAAATAAATCCAATCTTTTTCTGTTTGAGAAATAAAAGATTTCATTTAAAATAAATAAAATCAGTACTAAATAAAATCCTACTATCATACTTCTTCTTTAATTATTAACTCATTCATATTAAATAAGTTTGAATATTGATGTTGATAAATTCTTAAACTTTTATCTCTCTGTAAAAGTTTAAACAAATTATCTTCTATATAAGCTTCTACTTCGCCACCAATAATTCTTTCATATTCATCAGGTATAGAATCTAATGTTCTACTACCATAAATAGAATTTATATATTTAATTCTTTCTTGTGAGTCTAAATGTATAGAACATCCATCTTGCGTAGGTGATTTACCTCGAATAGATTCTTCCCAAAATTGAAATACTACTTTATTCATAATATAATGTTTAAACTTGTATTAAAATTAATAAAAAAAGTTTATATAAAAAAATTATTTAAAAATTAAGTAAAAAATTAAAAAATAACATGACCCCCTAAAAAATAGGGGGTATTCTTCAAAAAGGAATGTAATTTTTAATAAATACATTAAAAAAAATATATTACATGAAGAAATTAGAGTATATTTGGTTGGATGGTGCTAAACCACAACAAATTAGATCAAAAACAAAAATTATTAAATCAGAGTATGTAACAGAAGATTTATTGAGAGAATATAAGAGAGGAAATAAATCAGCACCTGTTTGGAATTTTGATGGATCTTCTACATATCAAGCAGAAACTTCAAATTCAGAATTATTATTAATGCCAAAAAATTACTTCTTAAATCCTTTCACAAAAGATTCTATCATTGTTGTTTGTGATGTTTATCATGTAGATGGAACACCACATATCACAAATACAAGAATTAAAATGATAGATACTCTTAATAAGTATGATGATGAAACTATGTATGGTTGGGAACAAGAATACTTTATTTTTGATAACAAAACTAATAAACCATTAGGATGGCCAACAGAAGGAGAACCAAGAGAACAAGGTGAATACTATTGTTCAGTAGGTGCTAATAATGTAAGTGGTAGAGAGTTCGTGGAAGAGCACACAGACTTATGTATTAAAGCTGGGTTATCAATTGGTGGTATTAATGCTGAAGTCGCGTTAGGACAGTGGGAATATCAAATTGGGACTGTTACTGCTGAAGATGGAGCCGACCAATTGTGGGTATCGAGATATATCTTACATAGATTAAGTGAAAAATATGATTATAGAATTGAATTAGACCCTAAACCATTTAAAGGTAATGACTGGAATGGTTCTGGAATGCACGTTAACTTTTCTACAAAAACTATCAGAGAAGATAAAGTGAATAAGAAAGAAATTGCAATCGAAATGTGTAAAAAATTAGAAGCAAAACATTCTGAACACATTGATGTTTATGGTGAAAATAATGATGATAGATTAACAGGAGCTAATGAAACTTCATCTATTAAAGATTTTGGCTGGGGTATTGGAGATAGAACCAAATCTATTAGAATTCCCTCAACTATTAATGATCCGAACGCGATAGGTTACATCGAGGATAGAAGACCAGCTTCAAATGGTGATCCATATTTAATTGTTGATAGAATGGTTAGAACAATTCTACAAGAATGTTGAAATGTAAAAATATAAAACCCAGATTTAATTCTGGGTTTTTTTATTCCATATTTTTGTAATTTTATCTCTTCTACGTTTTCTTAAAGAAGGTATTTCAAATTTAGAATTTGAAAATCCAGGAGAAGCAACTAAATCGAAAGGTAATAAAACCTCATAATGAATGGAGTCCCATTCCTTCGTTACTTCCTTCAATTGAGATAAGTCTGATTTGGTGGTCATTATCTCCTTTCTTTTTATATAGGTCATTATAACCTTTGGCTATCCCTCTTTTAAATATCTCGGTAAAATATGCAAAAGCATTTACCGATTTTTCCTCATTAAAGTTATACCAGTTTTGGAATACATAAAGTAATCCACTTTGATAACAATCTAATTTATCATCATTAGACCAATATCTCATTTTTTTTATCGTCTTTTTGGCAAGAAGTTCTAACATTTTTTGCGCATTTCTTGTTAATCTTCCCTGAGCCTTACTCACTACTAATTCTATATACAATTCTCTATTATTAAGATACATCCATAAGCATTTATTTTTTAAAGTTTGAATCATTCAACCTTTTCTGCTTTTTCGATTTCTTTCATGTTATATATTCACTTTTTTAAAAAGTTTAGAAAATAATTTTTTCAAACTTAATCTTACCACAATCAAATATTTTATTAATACCATTTAATTCCATTTGTTTAGATTCTGTTAATTCTGTATTAAGTTTAGATTTTTTATATCTAGATTTATGAACTCTTTGACCACCAACTATATACTTATAATCCGGTCCATTACCACCTACATTTTCAAAACCCAATGTTTTATATAGATCACCAATTGACCAATCTTTATCAGCATAACTAACAATTCTTGATGGATTATATAAAGATCATTTTAATATGGTTTCTAAAAAAATGGGATATACTATAAATCCGCCAGTTGACGAAACAAGCAATGATGGGCTAATAGGTTTTTCTAAAAACTTAAAACAAAGAGGATTAAACAAAACCGCAGCTTTGAAGAATTAGGATTTGATGGGCTAAACATCGTTGAGATGATTATGGAGATAGAGAAAGTATTAGATTGTGAGATTCGTGACTCGTGTGCTGAGTTGATTGATGCAATGAATCCAAATGATTTAACAAAACGTGTCAGAAGACTGAAAAGGTTGGACGAGCTTGGAATATAGTTTTTGGATTTTATATATAGTATATAAAAAAAATAATAATACTATGAAATACATTAAATTATTTGAAAACTTTGAATCTAGTATTTTTGATTCAGCTGCTATAGAAAGTCTTAATAAAAAACTATACGATGAAATAAGCGAAGGTTCTGCTTATGTGGATTATATAATGGATGATTGGATCAAACAGATTTATGATATAATAAAAAGCGTGGCTCCATTCAAAGATGAAGAGGTGAAAATCACGGACGAAGGCCGCTCTGGTAAAAAAATAAGCGTGGATATTAACCTGGCGAACCCATTCGAGATAACGCTATCGGAATGCGGATCGATAAGCTCATCATCAGGTGATGAAACAGAAGGTATAAGTATAAGATTCGTAGGAGAGTACAATTTTGAAATAGAAGATTTGGAAACTGGCGAAACAAAGGATTCGAATGACGGAACCGAGGCGGAATACATCTTCACCAAGAATCAGGATAGTTCTGAAAACTACTATCTTTCAATAGATACATGGAACGATGATGCTTTACCAAGACTATTCAAAAACATAGAAAAAGCTTTATATTAAATAAAAAAACCCACTCTTATTGAGTGGGTTTTTGTTTTAATATAAAGCAAAGTTTTCAAATAATTTAATGTATTTCATAGTATTATTATTTTTTTATAAATTGTTCGTACATCTTTATGTATCTTTCTCAACTACTGGTGCAGATCCAATGATCCTAGACAACTCAGCAGTTGCTTGGTCGCTATTCTTATATAAGATTGCAGTTCCACCTGCAGCTTCAAACTTCTCAACATACTGTATATTTGTAGAATGATAAAAGAATATGTTCCTGATAACTTTACTTTTCACCTCGACGTTTCATCAAGCATACTTATTACCAAGTAATATATTTCTTTTATATTCTCTATAAGTTATATTAACATCTTTATTACAATAATCACACTTAACTGGTACAATTTTTCTCGAACCTATATTCAAGTCTTCTATTCTTATCTCAAAATATTCACCAGATATATCATATCCTAAATCTGAATAATATTTCAATCTTCTGTTTCCAAACGCTTCTATTTTTATCTTATCTATTAATATCATATACTATATATTAAAAATATGGCTATTCGTTCTAATATTTAGAAAGTTTATTAAATAAAAAAGACCTCCAAATTTGGAGGTCTTTTTTAAATTATTATTAAAGTAATTATCCTCTAATTCTTTCTTTATATTGTAGTTCTTTAACACCTTCTAATTCTGAATTTAAAATATTTTCTCTTTTTTCTAAGTTACTTAAAGCAGTAGTTAAAACTTTAGATTCTCCAATCATTTTGATAGAACCTTTTAATTTATCAATGTTAAAATTAACGTCCTCCAATTTAAGAGTAATTTCTCTTTCTTTATCTTCAAGTTTTCTTTTAACAATTAACTCTTTACCTAATTTATTTTCAAAGAAATAAGTTAAGTCATAGTTTAATTCATTTCTTACTTCATTTACCAATTCTAAAGCTGATTCGTATTTGAAGAATGAGTTACCATATCTCTCATCACATCTGTATAAGAAAGTAGCACTTTTGTAGTTAAAAGCGAAACACTCTAAATAAGGGTTGATTAAGTTATTAACTCTTTTAACAACATCTAACTCAACAAATTTATCTAAGTTAGAAGAAACTTCTAATAAGATTGGATAAAAGTTTTTATTCACAATTGGAATAATTGGAGAATTGAATAAACTTTCCAATGTAGTTTCTTCATTCATCTCATCATCATTTACAAATACTTTACCTTTCTTAGCAACAGATAAACCAATTGTTAGATACTCAGAAATTTTGAAATTAACTCTATCTTCACTAATGTTAGCATATCTCATAGCTGTTTCTAACATTCTCATAGTTTTTAAATCATTAGCATCTTTAATGTGATTTTCCAAAAGTGTTTTTTCAACAACATTTTCAGTTAATAAAAACCAAGAGTCTTTAACTAAAGCAATATGACCATCTTCAACTGACTCAACAATTGTAAAGATTGATTCACCTTTACCACCACTTAACAAATTTGTTCTTTGTTCAGGTGATTTAGTTAAATTATGTACAAATAATTTGATTTCTGGAACCCAGTCATAAACTGCAAGTTCGTTAAGAACTTTAGACATTCTATCCTGGTCAGTTTCCAAGTTGATAGTTTGTAAAAGAACATTAATAGGGTGTCTGTATAACTCACCTTGATTTTTAGAATTAAGAACATTATATAAATTTTTCAATTCATATACTAATTCATAAGTCTTCATATCATCATTTAAGTTCTCTAATAGACTTTTAACAGTTTTATCATAAGTATAAGGCTTAAGTCTTTCATTCAAAGAAAGAACAATAGTCTTTTCAGACGCTTCGTTGCAAGCATTCATATGACCTTCAACTATCACAGAAATTTCGTCTTGTTCAAGACTCAAATTCTTTTTAAAGTTAAATAATTCAAGTTTTAGATTCTTCATATTTTTAAATATTTTTTTAATTATAATGTATATATTAAGTGTAAAAAATCATTTTTTTCCATTTTTATTTATCACTTTTTTACTTTTTTGGTTGGTTGAAATTACCACTCGCATTTTCTCTCGCTCTTAAAATGTTATCAAACCATTTAGTTCTTTTTGGTTTTAAAGCGTTATAGTCTTTATTAGTAAAAGAACCATACTTATCAGATCCACCAACAGTACCACCTGTATCTACAAAACTTTGTGTACCACCATATGGTGTGGTATTTAAAGGCCATTCTTCATCACCACTATTTCTAACATAACCCACATCACTAACTCTATCAGGTCGCCATGCTGGGTAATACGTTTCAACTGTAAAAGAAACCTTTAATGATATCTTGTTATCACTTGTAAGGGTTTTCTCTCTAACCATTTGGACAGTATTAGTATCAGGCATTAATAAAACAGCATCTATATTCATAAAATTATATTCAAAGTACATAAACTTATAAATCCAAAGAGTATTCATAATAGCTTGACTGCATTTAAAAGTATCTATTTCACTAGTTAGATAAATTTCTAAGTCATAATTAACAGTTATTGGAATAGCCCTAACCTTAGCAAGTATTTTTCTTATCTCTTGTTCATTTTCAATAACAGTTCTTAGCCAAACATTTGGATTGGCAAACTCATCCGATTTGATATTAAAACCAGTCATTGTTAAATGACCTCTCGGAATAATATCAGTATTTAACTCAACATATCTATTTTCGGAAACTATATCATCAGAGAATGAATCCAATAAAAATCTTTCATCTCCCGTAAGTGAATAGTAAATTGGAACTTGAACAAAGACATCACCTGATGTAAATCTGTTATTCCATTTTATTTGTCCTTCTAAAGTATCTAAAACACAAACTGTTAGATCACGAAAGAAGACATCTTCAAAGTTGTATCTTTCACCTATCATATCTCATTTTCTAATATTTTATGAATATTCTTATATTCATAGTATGGAATTCTCACAAGCTTTATTCCATTATTTTTACAAAAATCACTCTTTATTTTATCCTTTATTAATTGTGATTTAAAATTTTTATCACCTCCGAAATACTCAATTGGTTTAAAATGTTGTACACCATCATATTCGATGCAAATATTTTTATTAGGTATGAAAAAATCATACTGCATTTTATTTACATATACACATCCATCAAATGATTTCTGCTTCTCATATTCAATGTTTTTACTTTCTAGATAATTTGAAATTTCATTTTCCCCAATACTAAATTTACCACAAGAACTACATCCAAATCCTTTAAGGTGAGACTCCGCTGATATACTAAAATATGAATGATTTGGACATTTTAATTTAATATGACTTTTAATATTTTTATATCCTGTGAAGTCGTATTCATAAACATCACCAAATATTTCTTTATATTTAGTTACAAGATTCTCAATTGAGTATTTGTAATTACCAGCGCACTTTTGACAACCTCTTCCATTTAAATGTGAGTTTGGAGTAATCTCGAACTCACCATGTTTAATACAAATTATCCTAACCTTAGTATTTGACTTTTTATACTCAACAAATCTATAATCATATAGATTATTATGTACTAATTTAGACTTTTTGATAAAAACTTCAGTAGTTAGTTTTCCCTTACCAATAGAATTACACATAGGACATCCACCTGTCTTTGAATCTAGATGTTTTAACGGAGATTGCTTAAACTTAATATCATGTTTTACACATCTAATATCAACCTTTTCTTTCATTTTTTTATAGTCTACTAAGCTATAATCATATAAATCACCATGTTTATCAACGCTTCTTTTTATGAAAATATCAGTTGTTAATTCTTTACCCATATCGATATATATTAAATAAACTTTCTTTCTATTTACAGATATACAGAGTAATAAAAAAGAGATTATATGTCAGTTAAATCATTACTTTTATGGGAAAAATGGAGACCCAGAACATTTGAAGATATAATTCTTCTACCAAGAATAAGAAAACAATTTACGTTGGGCGTAACTCAACATTACATATTCTATGGTCATTATGGAACAGGTAAAACATCACTCTCTAGAATACTAATTGGTAAATATTCAAAAGATACACCATTCATGGAAGTAAACTGCTCAGAAGAAACATCTATTGATTTTCTTAGAGATGAAATATCAAACTTCTGTAAGACTAAACCAATGTTTGAAACTGACTCTGATATTAAGTATGTATTCTTGGATGAGTTCGAAAGAGTGTCTGCTAACTTCCAAGATGCATTTAAAGCATTTATTGAAAAATATAATGATAAAGTTAGATTCATAATAACAACTAATCACATTGAAAAAATAAGTGGTGGTTTAAAATCAAGAATTAAATCAATTGATTTTGATTGTCAAAATTTAGATGAAGAAAGATTTCTTAAAAAAGAAATGTTTTTGAGAATACAAAACTCAATATTACCATCGGAGAACAAAGAAGTTGGTAAAGAAGATTTAGTTAGAATTGTAACTAAAAAGTTCCCAGACTTTAGAAGTATATTAGTTGAGTTACAAGATTTCTTAGAAACTGGAAATAGCACTTTAACCGGAAACGTTTCTAATAAAGTAAAACAAGAGTTATATAATGCAATTTTTGATTACGGTTCTGATTATGATAAAACTTATCATTTTTTAATGGGAACTTTTGGTCCAGAAAAGATTGACCAGATGATTAAGTTATTAGGTAGACCATTTGTTGAGTATATTGTTGATAAACAAAAACATCTTATACCAAAGTTATTTGAATGTAACTATGTAATATCTGATTACTCATCTAAGTTAGAAGGTAATACAGACCCCATTATCTTAGGGATGTCAATAATCGGTAAGTTTAAAGATATATTGCTGTAATTAAGAGATTTCATTTCTTAATATATAGAACATGGCGAATTATAATTTTTCAGATTTTTATTTAGGTTATCCTGGTCATCCAAGATTCAGAGATAAAGAACTCATCGAAGATGATGTTATAGCGGTTATTGTACAAAAATGGGAAATGATTCTATTCACTAATAAAGGTGAGGTTTTTGGACAACCTGACTTTGGTGGTGATTTACATTATTATTTACATGAAACAAAACTATCAGCTGAAACTATTAGAAATGATTTAAACGATCAAATAGGATCTTATATCTCAGAAATAAATGGAATTCCATATACGTTAGAAGTTACGTTCTTTGAGGATCCTGAAAGATATCAGGATTGTATGGAAATTTACTTTCAGATTAAAGATTTGGATGTTTATTTAATAGTAGCTTAAAATCTATAGTTTTCATTAACGAAGCTAATAAAGTCATGTAAATGAGCTTCCTTTACTTTTTTAGGTAAATTTTTGAAAGATATATCATCAGTCCACTCTTTATTAAATATCCACTTCATTCCCTTAGGAGCTTTCTTTTTGGATTTATATTTACGACGCATTGCCCAAATATATTTAAATTGTTGTTTACTTTTTGCTGGCATAATATCAGATTATTTTATCGGACAATGTGAAGCTGAATAAATGTACTTTGGATTTCTTTTGATTTGAACACCCATAATTTCAGCAGCTACTTCTACATCATCTAAACACTCACCATCAGCACCACCAACTAAAAATACATTTCTAATCTCACTTAAATCTTCATTCTGAGCTTCTGTTATTTCCATAAACAACTCATGAAGTTTCTTAGGCATATGATACCAACGATGATTATTTCCAATAAATACTATAATAGTACCTTCTTTAGTTGGAAAATGATCTCCTTGTTTTAATTCGTCACGTTCTTCTTTATTTTTAACCTCTTCATAAACATCATCATCTAATACTTTTTTATAAAAATCAGCATTAACATCATAGTTATATCTTTTTTCAATAAGATCTTTTTGATTAGGGAAATGATAAAGGTCTCCATCAACTGGTATTTCAGGATCTCTGTCATATAAATAGTCTTTATCAACATTTTGACCAAGATGATGATTATCCCATATTTGATAAACTCTATTAAACTTATTACAATACTTTTTCAACTTACTTAAATATAATTCATTAAAGAATTTTTTAAATGATTTTTGAACATCAACGATGATAAGAATGTCTTTGTTATTATGACTTTCAAAGGTTTTTAAGTATCTCATAGTGTATATATTATTTCTCTAAATATGATTTTCTCCAAGTGTAATCAAATTCTATTAAGTAAGATTCTCCAAATGAATCTGGGTTATCACAGATATAAGGAATACCCATTCTTCTAAATCTAGCATTACATTCTCCACAGAAGCTATCAATTCTATCAATTGGAAAATGTGGTATAATTGTTTCTATACCAATTTTAATTCTTTCACTTTTGACAATTTCTTCTAAATTACCAAACCAAGGTCCCTTTTTAATAACTTCACCTTCTAAATAAAACATAGGCTTTATTTCAAGGTTTGAGTCTGGATAAGGATACCAAAGAACAAAAGTTAAATCACATCCACTATAAATGTTAGCAGAATCTAAACAAGATAAAACAACATCTCGAAAATCTAATGGATCTACTTTCCATATTTCTTTAATCTTATCTAAGTACTCATCACCTAAGTCAAAGTTTTCAAATAGTTTAATAAATCTCATAGTGTATATATTAAAACAAAAAACCCATCATTTTATTGATGGGTTTTAAATTTCTAGAAACTAGTATTTTTATAAAGGTAAATCTTCTTTATCTTTCTCACCTTCTTCTTTTTCTTCCTCTTCATCTTGACCTTGTCCCTGACCTTGACCTTGACCTTGACCCTGTGCTTGTCCTTGACCCTGTCCTTGACCCTGACCTTGTCCTTGTCCTTGAGCTTGTCCCTGACCTTGACCTTGTCCCTGACCTTGTACCTGTCCTTGTCCTTGAGCTTGTCCCTGACCTTGACCTTGTCCCTGACCTTGACCTTGTCCCTGTCCTTGTGGTTCTTCAAATTCTTGACCTTCTTGAGATTGTCCTTGAGTTTGAGTTTGAGTTTGTCCTTGGCCCTGAGTTTGAGCTTGTCCTTGGCCCTGAGTTTGAGCTTGTCCTTGGCCCTGAGTTTGAGCTTGTCCTTGAGCTTGTGGTTCAGCCTGAGTATCTACTTGAACTTGTGGTTGAGCTTGTCCCTGACCTTGTCCTTGAGCACCACCCATAAGAGCGTTACCAGCAATTTTTTCAATGTCTAATCCAGTAGTAGTTATATGTTTAACCAACTCCTCAGCGATTTCAACATCACCAAAAAACTGACGTAAGTTTTTACCAGTAGTATCTTTAACTTTCTTAACATAAGAATTTATTAATGATTGAGGAATATCAACCATAGATCTTACTTTGTAAATATCGCCAATGTTTAAAACAGATTCTTTAACTGCTTCAACAAATGACTTTTCATCAATAGTTGACAATTTAACCTTTACCGTTTTATAAGACTCAAATGTTCTAATATGTTTCATATTTAAGTTTAATTTTTTTATAAGTTATATATTAAGAATAAAAACTCATTTTTTATCATTTTATGGTACTAATAAGATAGTAATAAGAATAGTCACAACACCCACTACAAAACCACCACCTAAAGATTTCCACTTTGTTTTTTTAATATCTTTCTTTAAACCATCAATCTGAGTTTGATCATTTTTTCTTTGATCATCACATAACTTAACATCTTTTTCTAAGTTTGAGTTTTGATCCGATAAGTTTTTAATTTGTTTATCTTTGTCCACTAATTGTTTAATATCTTTTTCATTGATACTTTTTAATATAACAATCTGATTTCTTTGTTCATCTATAACCTTTACATAACTTAAATTAAGACTATCACATTGAATTCTGGTAACTTTTAGTAAAGAATAAACTTCTAAATCATTATCTATTTTTTGAGCTTGTTTAAATGTAAAGACTACAACTTTTTGACCACTTTCGTTTAACTCAATTCCTGGATAATCTTGAGAGAATGATAAGAATGATAAAAGTAATATTGGAATTATTAATAACTTTTTCATGATTTTAATTTATTTTTTAATGATTTAATTAAATCATCATCATTTCTTCTAATAGGATTCTTTAACAAATCAGCAATTTTTTTATCAGTATTCTTTTTTTCTTTTTCTAATCTATCAACTTCAGCATTAGCAGATTTCAATCTTTTATCGGATTGTATTAAATCACCTTTTAACTTATCAATTATCACATTTCTTTTATCAATAGAATCTTGCAAAGAAGAGAAATCTTTTTTCAAAGTTTTATTAATTCTAACTAAAGAATCTCTTGAAGTTTGCAAACTTTTATTAGTTTCCTCTAAATGTTTATACTTATCTTTATCTATTTTAGTACAACTTCTAACATTCAAGAATAATGAAATCAATAGTATTCCTAAAAGTATTAAAGATGATATTTTTTTAAAGTTTTCCATAAACTTTCATTTTTTGTTTGTATATATAAAATAATTATTATCTTTGTAAAAATATAGTTTATTATGAAACACAAAAGATTAGTCTGTTTTGACTTTGACGATACTTTATTCCACACACCAAAACCTGAAGAAGGTAAACCATTTTTTTTAGAAAAAACCGGTAATGTTTGGCCTCATAGAGGTTGGTGGGGTAAGGCAGATACTATTGATATAGATATATTTGATATACCATTAAATGATTGGGTGTATGATAAATTTTTACATTTTTCTGACAATTCTGAAAACTTTGTAATGTTAGCAACTGGTAGACTTAAAAAGGTTGAAGGTATGAGAGAAAACATTGACAGAATTTTTGAAAAGAATGATATTGAGTTTGATGAAGTTCATTTAAACTGGGGTGGTGATACTTTACACTTTAAAATTAAACTTTTTGAACAAAAAATAAAGTCATTGAGAGTTGAAGAATTTATTATGTTTGATGATAGAGAATTACATTTACCACATTTTATAGAATGGGCTAAAACACAATCTATAAAAATAACAGTTGTTGATGTTGTAAACAAAACAGAAACAATAATTCAAGGAACCGAAGTATAATATATAATCAAAAATAATCCATAGACTATGGCAGAAACAAAAGAACAAGTTGAGTCAAAGGTTGAAGAAATTCTTTCCAAACCTTATAGAATAGACTTACATAATGATGATTTTAATTCATTTGATTGGGTAATTACCTGTCTAATGAAAGTGTGTAAACACGAGTATGAACAAGCCAACCAATGTGCTTATATAGTACACCATAATGGAGTTTGTGATGTTAAATATGGTGACTTTGAAACCATTTCAACAATGAAAGAAAAGTTACAAAGTGCTGGTTTATCAGTAACAATGGAAGAAAATTAAAAAAGTCACTCAAATTGAGTGACTTTTTTTATTTATTAAACCAATTATTACCAGATGAATAATTATTTGGTTTAGGTCTATTCATGAATTGCTTTCTAGCTCTTAAAACTTGACCATAATCAAGTCCTTCAACAAATTCTGATTCGTTCATACATTTATTGATATAATCCATAAATGATTTATTCTTATTACCATACTCTTCAACCATTTCTTTAAATTCAGTCTTCTGAAATATAGAAGTCATGTTAACTAATGTCATAACAGTATCATCATGTCCAACATCCGCTGCATATCTAATGTTACCAGAAGTTGTTACGTGTTTAACAAATGTTGTAATCTCTCTGATATTATCTTCATTAGTAACTATAATTCCCTTACTCTGCATTAAGTCTTGGTAATCTTTAACCATCATATTTTTGTTATCACCAACTTTCAAACCAACTTTCTCCTCATTAGAGTCTATTCTATGTTTATATCTAACAAAAATTGAAGAACCATATTGGTTATTTCCATCAAATACATGTGGCATCTCAGCTAATAAAGTATTACCATAGTTATTTAACTCTAATACAATTCTAACATTTTCAGGATTAAAGTATTCAAAGGCAATTAAGTATAATAATTCAGATAATTGTTTAACAGAAACAAAGTTATTTCTAAAAATTGCAATTTGTTCCAATCTAAAAAAGTCAGTTATTGATTTATATCTAAACTTTTGTTCTTCTATCAACTCAGTCGATTTTTGATTAACTTTAAATATATTTATAATAGAATAATCTTGACCCAATCCTTCTGATATATCTACAGACATTACTATTTTGTACTCTTTTCTTTTGATAGGAATAAAAGCATCATCATCATCTATCCACTTTAAATCTTGATAACTAAATCTTAATTTTTTCAACTCATCAAGTTCTTGAAATTCATAATGTCTTTTACCTTTTAACAAATCTTCAATAAGAGACTCATTTAATAATGATTTACTACCATTAATAAATCTCAAACCATACTCTTGATTGAAAGCATCTTCACCACCAATATCCTTAACAGCCTCATCTTTCCAAGTTGTTAACTCAGCAATTGATAAAATAGATGTTTCATATCCATTCTTATCAATGAATTGTAAAGATTTAACCATTTCATCAGTACATTTATCATTATTAAATACATTAATAATATCTTTTTGTATATCAATATTAAATTCCATGAATACTTTAGTAATATCACCAAATCTTTCATTACATAATTGACTTATCTCTTCAGCAGTAACACCATATTCATGCATTTTATGAGCATTTAATCTAATATAAGTAACAAAACGACCCGGAACTTGATACCAATAAACTCTCATTGGCTTATAGTTATTCTTTTGTGAATCACCATCAGGTCTTTCAGCATCAGTTAATAACTTATGAAATAAATTCATACCATTCGGCGTTGATGTAATAATAATCTTAGAGTTTTGAACTGCGGATACAGTTGGAAAAGCAGCAATATAGTAAGGTTCTATAATGTTAGATGGAATGTGAGCAAACTCATCTAAGTATAAAAGGTCAATGGTAAAACCAATCGCGGGTGTTTTTGTTCTCGCTGATGTTTTTATTCTACATCCATTATCAAATGTCAATGACTTTTGATTCCAAGTTTTAACACCTGGTTTCAAAAAGAAAGGTAATAAAGAGTAAATAGATTTTACTTTATCAACAATCTCAACCGCAGTATCACCTTTATTAGCAACAATCATTACGTTTTTATCATTATTAAAAAGAATAGTATGTAAAATAAAAATAGCAGATGAAACAGTTTTACCTACCTGGCGAGAAGCCATTAGAATACTAAATCTATTATTAACAAAACTATCAAGCATTTCTTCTTGATAATCTCTTAATGTAATAGGACCAACACTACCATCTTCTCTTTTGGTTTTACAGTATTTTTCAGTAAAATGATGAATATCTAAAGCACATCTAATATACTCTTGTTGCTCTTCAGCACTAATTCTAAAAGAAGTACCAGATCTCTTAATACCAACTTCACCTTTTAACCAAGGATTTTGATATCTTTTGAGTACTATACCATCATTTATTTTATCAGTAGCCTCATCAACAAGCTTAGTAGTAAAGACCATTTGTCTTTCTTGTTCTTGTTTTACTGCCATAAAAATAAGTTATTTTTTGTTTTGTATATATAAATGGAAAAAAGTGAATTATTTCCACTAATATATACATCATGGGAAGAAAGTCAGGAGTTAATAAATTAAAGGTTGGATTTTCAATCGACATTGATACCTATAAAGAGTTTGAGAAGTATTGTGATGGTAATTATATTAATAAATCTAAACTAATGGATAAGATACTTAAAGACTTCCTAAAGAAAGAAAAAAGTAAAATAGAATAATATGTCTAAAGCAGATAACGAAAGGAATAGAATTAAGGATGAGTTTGATCAAATTCAATCAGAATCTTCAGATTTTGATATATCAAATCATTTAGCAAGACCAGAAGACTTACCAGATTTAGGTGAGATAGAAATATATGATTATGATTCAGATTTAACTGTCGCATCTCAACAATCAATGGATGTATTAGAAACACTTGTTGATTTATACTTAGGAGATGTTCCTAAATTAAAAGAACATCCCTATATTGCTAATAAAATGAAAGAAGATGCTATGGTTTATGCTGAAGGTATTTTCTTAGCAAGAATGACTCGTAAAAACTTTTTAAATCAATTGAGACAAGTTGATAATGGTGATAACTCAGCGAGAATGCACGAGGTTGTCAATCAAACTATTGGTCAAATAAGAGAGAATGCTAAATTTTTAGGTGGTCAAAGAACTGAATTAGAGAAGTTTTATAAAACTCTTAGAAATGACTTAGGATATAATGAGATAGATAACTCAGAAGTTAAGTTAGAAGATACTTCTGGATCAGAATCTCCAGATGGTGTAATTACTAGTAATAAGGATCTTAATGAGTTAATTAAAGTTGCGATGTTAGGCAAAGAACAAGATAAACAAGATAGAAAGAAAAATTAATTCTTTTTCCAATTAAATCCCTCAAAGGTTTTGATAACATTAGAAACTTGTAATAAAACTTTCTTAGTTTGAACTCTATTTACTTTATTAGGACTAACATAGTTTATAAAGATATAGTTATCTTCCGATTTTAAAGACACTTGTATTTCTTTCTTCAAAGATTCATCAGTATTATCTAATAAAACTTTTAGAAAGTCATTTGATGTTGTTGCTAAAGTAGTTGCTTCCAAATCTTCATCATAATAATGTACTTCATCATAGTTTTCTAACTCTTCATCAATAAATTTATCATCGTTGGTTTTAAAACCAACTGTATGTTGAATTAATAATTTCACTTTTTTAAATGTAATATCATCTAAGTTTCTATTATAAAAAGTTTCTGATATAAAGTAATAGTTTTTTACTTCTAAACCAAGTTCATATAATTTTTCTTCAATTTTTTTAATTATTAATTCATAATTTCTTTTATTGTTTTTAGAAC
>Ga0208133_1000117_pt1 | contig 30492 bp, 36 predicted proteins | sample ColrivemetaGS535_FD_187595 | JGI IMG/M metagenome (GOLD analysis project Ga0208133, IMG submission 187595) | Estuarine microbial communities from the Columbia River estuary, USA - metaG S.535 (SPAdes) (version 2) | ecosystem: Environmental > Aquatic > Marine > Intertidal zone > Estuary | place... | reverse complement strand
ATAATAAGTTACTTTATCTATATTAAAGTATGATTCATTTCTAACATAAAGTTCATCGTAATTTGTTTTTTGGTAAACTGGATGTTGATGCTCTATAATAATTTTATCAGAACGATATATTCTCTTTAATTGTGTTGCTACATCTGTATGTTCGTTATCACACCAAAGACTAACATAATCGGGATGATATATATAATTAAATCTATCAAAATACTTTTTACCTAAAATAGAAAGTGTGTTTATGTTATTTTGTCCTCCATCACTATACCATAAAGCACCATCCATATCTCTAAAATATTCATTCATGTCACTACGGATAATATCATCATATCCCTTAATAATGGGTATTTGATCATCTGAAGCTAACATAACGATATCCCAACCGTTGATTTTATCCAAATCAGCATTACATGCTTGTATTTTTGTTTTATTAGATCCAAAAAAATAAGCAATTTTTATACGACTTTTATATTCGTTTAATCTATCAATGATTGCTTTATTATTCATCGATATATCATCATGATCTAATGAAATAACAAATCCTATCTTAGATAGATTTGTTGCCATTTCAACATATTTGTCTAAAGCGGAAAAAAATTTATCTGGTCTTCCTCTTGTTGGAAATTTTATTAATAATCTTAAATCGGTGTATATCATATTAGTGTCCCCTCGATGGATAGTAAAAATAAATTGGTCCTTTAATATAAACTTCCGTTTTTAATTTTCCCTTAAGAGCTTCTGAAAAAACTTTATCTTCTTGCCAAGATTGATCTGGAAATTTTGTATCTAGTGCAATCTCTCTTTTAATTGGATTTAAATGATTAGGACATCTATAATATATATCATCCTTTTCAAACCAGTCTTGATATTGAATAGAATGTATAAATTTTTTGGGACCAACATTTCTTATTGTTATGATACCTTCTATACCACAACAATCTGGATTTTGTTTTATTGCTTCTAGAATACCAAATACATAAAAAGGAGATACCATATCATCATCATCTACAAAAACAACATAGTCTCCTTTTGCTGCTTCTAATAATTCATTTCTCTTTGCTCCTATAGTTTTTTCTCCACTATCACAAACAGCAAGCATTTCTACAGAACTATTTGCTTGTGTTTTTAAAACTCTTGCTAGATTTTCAAAAACAGGCATTCTTTGTTTTAAGGTTACAGTTAATATTGAAAGTTTTTTACTCATAATTATTTTAAAAATACATCATTGAAAATTTTAATAACATTTTCAGAATTATAAAAATCATAAGAATTATAATTTAAACAATTGTCTATTTTATAATTCAATAACAAATCAATTAATTCATCTTTATCTTTATATGTAATCGCATTATTCCCCAACATATCTAAATGTGCTTTTTCATTAGATTCACTCCATGTTAGAACTGGTTTATTACAAGATGAAAACTCTGCTACAGACAATCCAAAAGTTTCTCCTCTTTTTCTAGCGTGAATCATGGCATCGCATGCTGCTATAAATGAATATTTTTCCTTTTCTTCATAAACAGGATAAAAATAACTAATTCTAGGATGTTCATAAAATGCTTTGGTATTACAAAATATAAAATATATATTATTATTTTGATTTACAATTTCTTTTATAGTTTCTTGTACAAATTCTATATTAAATTCATTATAACTTCCTATTCTACCAAAAACTTTTGCATCTAATGGAATTTCATTTTGTTCTCTAAATTCTTTTTTCAATTCACATAAATCAAAATTTGGTTTATTTATAATATGAGGAATAAATGGTATTTCATTAGAAGAACAATGTTCAGACAACCAACTAGAAACAAAAGCATACTTATCACCATGTTTATTATTAGGATGTTGCGGAAAAACTGCATGTATTAAATTTTTTGCTTTTTTAGACAAAAATCCATTTGGTTCTCCAGATTTTATCTGATAAAAGTAATCAATGTTATTTTTATTTATAAATTCTTCCAATTCTGAAGAAGATTTTCCCAATATAGTTGGATATCTATCCTTAACAATATGAAATGCATCATCTATAGTTTTTTTAAAAACAGATTCTGACAAATGAGATTCAAAAGAAGAGTCTATTTTTTTATTAAAAGCCAAGAAAGACTTATTTCCTAAATATTTCTCATTAGCATCTGCATAATCCAAAACTGCTTTTGTTGTTCCTGCCAATGAGAACATATTATCATAAAATAAAATATTTGCCATAATTAAAAATCCACCAATATGTGTTTGTATTTATTTTCAATTATTTTAATGTCAATAGTTTTAACAAAAGACAAACAATTAGAAATTCCGTCGGATTTATGATAGTCTTTTTCCAACAATCCTTCAGAAAATTTCTTAAATCTCAATCCATTTTTTTCATGTAATTGATTTTCTACTGGATCCGATAGTCTATGTATATGAGGAACAGAATAAAAAGCACCCAACTGACTCTTATATGGTGTTAAGTTTTCTATCTCGCATCTTTTATACAGATCATCATCTTCTTTTCCCCATCCAACAAACTCATTACTATATCCATTAACAGTTAAAAGGTGTTCTTTGTTAAAAAGAATAACGCCACCCATTATTTTATCGGGTATATTTATGTAATTAAACTGACTGCAATGAGTACTCATGTGAGTAGGCATGACAGGGAAGCTATAATCTGAAAATTCTGGAATAAGATCTACATCATGAAAGCAAAAATAATCCGAATTTTTGCTTGAATTGCAAAATCCAATATTATTCAACAATCCTTTATTGAAGGGATTGTTGTTTGATTGCTCTACTACAAGAATCTCAAAGTCCTCCACTTGTTTTGAAACATACTCGGTAAGAGAGGGAATTATTTTATCCAATGCTTCCCTTCTATTCCTATATGGAATTATAATGGACAATTTTTTTCCTTTATTTACTAGTTTTTTTCTACTATATCTACTTTGTAATATTGCCAATTTTTGATTTAAAGTCCTTAAATCATCTTCTTCTATGTTTATAGTAAAACTACCCCATTTTTTTATCCAATAATCAGATGATAAATTGGCATTCTTAACATAATTTTCTCTATTTGAAATAGTTGAATTATCAACACTTCCTTCTACAATATCTAGATATTTATCACTGTTTAAAATATCTGGAAAATACCAAAAAGGAGGAGCAACATTGTTTCTTGTTAACGTATATGTGAAATCAATGTGTTCGTATGCATTAATATAATTTTCATCAAAAAATCCTAGCTTTTTAACTAGAGTTGCATTTATATACATGAATGCACCTTTGGGATTGTGATAAAATCCTATATCAATTCCATTAGAATGTTTTAGAACATATTTTAATGTTTCTTCATTTTTTTGAATCTTTGCAAAACATAAATGATGTATCCCAGTGGTGTTTGCAGCTTTTATATATTCATCAAAAACATTAGGATCTTTGATTATAATATCATCTTCAATTAAAAATACATGTTCACAATCATACTCTTCTACTATTTTTTTTAAAATAATGTTTTTTGAAACGGATACGCCTAATTGTTTATTATTTTTTACTACACAATCACCATCTTGATCTTTAACATACGAAAAGGCACCATCATTAACAATAACCAAACAATCTATGCGATCTTTAGGTATAGATTCTAATACTTGTTGGTAATATTCTGGTCTATTATAGGTTAATATCCCTACTCCTATTTTTCTGCGTAATTTTTCCATATTTCTTGCAAATTTTTAACAACTTCTTCTTCTGAGTAATCATTCTCAGCGGGACCTCTTCCTTGAACAACTGCAAATTTGTTTTTTTCAACAAATCTATCATGATTTGATAAAAAGTTTTTTATGAAGTCTTCTTCGGATCTTATTTTACTTTGTTGATGATCGGGAACAATATCCTTAAGACAATTCTCCGATCCTTGTACGTCCGCAAACCATCTAAAAGGAGGGTGATAGCCAGCTTTTATGATTTGGTAGGTATGATCAACATGTTCTAAAGCATTATAAAACTGCTCATCCATTATCCCTACTGTATTTAAAACATCAATATGATAATAACTAAAGGCACCTAGAATATTTGGGTATAAAACAATTTTTGTTTCATCTGGATAGTTAATAATTCTTCTTGTGATAGGTTCATTTACCAAATTTCTATTATGATTACCATGAAGTCCAAAATTCAAATGTTTTATTCCTGTATTTTTAACAGCATTGATATATAAACTAAAAACACTAGAGTCTAACATTTCAATATCATCTTCCATTAAAAATATATGCTCACACTCAGCAGCAATAAGAGTTTTTAAAGCATAATTCTTAGCCTTGCCTACTCCTTGTTTGCCTTCTGGTGTAAAAAATACATTAACATCATTCAAAAAGGATAGTTCATTTTTGTCTTTTCTTATTGAGTCTAATGTGTCATCAATAACAACAAAATTAAATTCTTCTTTATTAAAGTTTTTTGTCTGTTCCAATATAGATGATACACTTTTTTCTAAAAAGTGATATCTATCACATGTAATAAGTCCCAATCCTATTTTATTTTTTTGCATAATTTTTTTGAAGTGTTTGTAATGAAGTCAATAATTGATCTTGCGTTACTCCTGCGGGATCATTCTGACCTGGTATGTATTTATTGTTGTGGAAGAAATATGCATATGACATAGAAACACTATTATCTTTGTCTGGAATGTCTTTAAATCCTATTTTTCTAATTGGATTATAAGATTTTTTAAATCCACTACCAATAGTAGGATTATAGTTTGCTGGTGTATATACTCCTTTTTTTCTTAATTTATTAATATAATCAAGAACGTCTAAATCTTTTGTGTTAAAGAATCTTTCATCAAAATAACCATTATTAGTTATAATTCCAGATACCAAAAACATAAATTCACTGTTTAATTCTGGAGATGCGTATAATGTTAATCCGCTATCCTCATCTTCTAGAGGTAGACTATTCTTTCCATCACCTAAAAGAAACCAAGTTCCAAATACTTCAGCGGTTTTTATTGTTTTTTCAAATACATTCGGATCTTCTACTATTTGATTAGAATGGATGATAAAAAAATATTTATATCCCTTCATTCTAAATTGAGAAATTAACCAGTTCCTAAGTGTTGCCATAGGAACTGCTTTATATTTCCTATAATTGTCACCAACTTGTTTATTTTCCGTTGCAGAAACAATAAAAGTATTTGGTTTTAACTCTTCGGGTATAACTGAATAGCATATATCCAAATCTTCTTGTTCATAAATATCAATAATTCCAATTCCTATTTCATTTTTCATGTTGTTAAATCCTTATATACGTTTGTTAAATATTCAATTACACTTGCTTTGTGTTCTACATCAATGGCAGTTACAAACTCTTCGATGTTTTTTTCCATATCTATTAAATTATAGTCTATCTTTTCTGTATTTTCAACTGTCTTTTCAATGTTTGATTTATAATCAATTCTAAAAGACTTTGGATTCAATTTTTGTATACTAGCACTTAATATATCTATCTTTTCATTAGAAATTTCGTCGTCTATTGTTAAAGATATTAAATTATTAGGAACATTTTTATGTAAAAACACTGAATCTTGTGTTTTGTTTTTTAATTTAGTTAAATCTAATTTAATATGCTTAGGAGAAATGTTATTTTTTATAAAAATCAATTCTTCCGTTTCGATATTGAATGTATATGCTCCCCTTTCGTCTCCAGAATCACCAAAATTTTGTTCAAAGGGACTTCCAACATATACAATTCTTCCCTTTGAATACTTTCTATCATCTTTTTTATGAAAATGACCAGAAAAAACTAAAGGTGCTTTATTTAATATGTTAGAAGATTCAAATCCATGATCACACACCTTGGTTCCATTCATATAAAAACTTTGAATTTCAAAATGACCAAAACATATATCAGTTTTAGGAATATCTTCTATTGCGGTTCCCCAAGGAATCAAAGATAACGTTTTATTTGAACTTTTAATTATTAGTGGCTCCTTATCTATAATTGTAATATTCTTCCACCCCTTCAATATGCTAATGGAATTTACCGTAGAGTTTTCTTTATAAAAACTATCGTGATTTCCAGTGGATATATAGATATTAAAATCCTTTAATATTTCAAAAAATTCATTAGCAACAGAAATTGTATTAACACCAATCTCACTTCTGTTATGGAATATATCACCTGGTATTATAATATCACTTATACCCAATGAGTTATATTTATCACTAATCCATTTGGCAAAATCCAAAACAATTTCATGCCACATAGAACTATTTTGACCAAGTCCTATGTGAATATCAGAAAATATTCCTATGTTTTTATTTTTAATCACAAATCGGTATGCGTTGTTTTGTTTTTATTGTTTTTTACAATATTACTATAACCTTCAGTAAACATCAAAAATTCATTTTTATATTTTTCATGAGTTTCGTGTATGTGTTTTTCTTTTTTAATCCTATTTCTAAATGCATTGAATGCTATTCTAGTAAAATAAGAAAAGGGATTAGTACCCTTTACATGATTATACTTTTTAGACATCAATGCCTTAAACATTCTTATAACACCATCACCAACCATTTCTTCTCTGTATGAATAATTGATAAAATTAGGAGCATAACTTAATTTATGTGCAATTTTATTAACCATTTGAGCTAATTTATCATTCAATATATTTGATTCATAATATGATATGATTTCAGTATCAAATTCTTTAGGATCTACATAAAATTTTTCTTTGTCGGCTTTCTTTTTATTTTTAGGTTTTTTATCATAATCTATTTTAAATTCCTCTTCATCATAAGACTCTTCATCTTCTTTTGAATCGTCTTCTTTTGATTCTTCGTCATCAACAAATCCAATATCTAATCCTAGAAGTTCTGCTTCTTCTGCGGTATAGTGGATTTCATCAGTTTCTTTACTTTTTTTACGATATTTTTTTTTCGGTGTATTCATATTTTTCTAAATTGTATAATTTTTTACGTTCTATTAAATGCAATCTTCCATATTTGGTATTGTCCGCAACATCAAATATATTAGCCATGCTTTTAGTTGGATGTAATCTAAGTGCTCTTCCTATAGATTGCATGATTTTGATCTTAGCTTTGCCAGCAGATGCAAAAATAATGTTGTGAAGATTTGGAATGTTAATTCCAGTGCTAAAAATTTTTGAAATAGCAATTATTATAACATCACTACGATCATTCATAAATGATCTTATGTTTTCACGGTCTTCTATTTCAGTTGAACCTCTTATAAAATAGATAGGTCTTGTAGAATCACATATTTTTCTAATAGTTTCTTCTAATATTTCTCCATGTGATATCCTATCAACCATGATTAACGTATTATTTGTTAATTTATCGGAAAGATTACAAATAATTTCATTCCTTCTTGTATTTTCTATTAAAAATTCTAACTCACTCTCATATGCAGCAGATGGATTTATGGATGTTACTGCTTTTGGTCTTGTATTATGTTCTACATTTAAGATAATTATTTTAAAATTAGAGATATACTCTTGATTTTTCAGTGTTAATGTTTTTTGTTCAAATGTTATTGGTCCTAATTTTCCAATTATATTCCACTGATCAATTTTTGAAGTTGGCATGGTGCCTGTAAATCCAAATCTATGAGGTGTTGTTACTAGTTTTAATAGTTTATTGATCTCATTTCCTCTTCGGAGTGAATGACACTCATCCATTATCAGCAATTTGACGTCTGATAATATAGATACATCTGTCTTGTCACTCATTAACATTTGAGTCCCTGCTACAATTATCCTAGCAGATGAATCTAATTTGTTTTTTCCAGACCATTTAGTTACTTCTTTCAGTCCATATGATATAAAATCATTAGCAGTTTGTTCTACAAGTTGTATAGAAGGTACAGTTACTAATACCAAAGCATCTGGATCATTCAAAGTTGCCCGTGTACTTTCTATTAAACCAGCACATATAAGAGTTTTACCACCAGCAGTTGGAATGACTGTAATTCCTCTTCCTTGTTTTATGGCGGCTATAATAGATTTTTCTTGATAATCTCTAAACTTAAAAGCTAAAGATGTTATAGTAGGATTTTCAAAACCACATGAAAATTGTTTCCTAATTTCATCTGAAATATTAAAAATATAATTATTTTCTTCCAATAACTTTATTATTTCTCCAGTTAATCCAATATCAAACTTTCCTCCAGGTGTTATACAATATAAACGACTAGGAATGTATGGAACATTTTTTCTATATGCAGGATTTGCTATAGAAAAATATTCACGGATGATATTTAACATATTTGAATCTGTTAATATCTGTCCGTTTTGTTTTACTAGAGTTAGTTCTACCATCAAGTCATTTCCATTTTAGAGATATCTACTATATTTTTTAAATCATATGTCATGCTTTTAAAAATTTGTTCGACTCTTTCAAGATATTCTATCATAAGATCCACATCTTCTATTTCTTGTGTTATTTTTTTAATTCCGTCAGAATTTTCAACTTTAGACATTAAACTTGCCTTCGGAAGACCAGTAGGTATGCCCTTTTCTTCTAAAGTCTTAACAACTTCTTCTTTTAAAAGTTTTTTTCTTCTCTCCAACTCATTTTTTGTTCTTTTGTGTTGGATTAATCTAGCAACCCACTTGTGTCTAGTTGCAGGATGCATCATTTGACGATCTAATAGATTTATTTGATCTATTTTTGTATCTTCATCAATTTCTTCTTTATATTTTAAGAAAATATCCATAATGGCATTAAATATTATACAACTATACTATATGTTAAACAATTTTCAAGCGTTAGTTAATAATATTTTAGAAAATATGAATGCTGCTGGAGCAGGGGGATCATTAGGTACTCCACAAGAACCAGTATACAATCCACCCTCTAATGTAAATAACAGTGATTCTATGGCAAGAGGAGATGCTAGATATGTTTATGGTGGATTTTCTAAAAAAGGTAAAAATAAATCTAAAAAGAAAAACAAATCATTAATTATCAGAAGAAATCTTCAAAGAAAGGCATTATAATGGATTTAGGTCATTGGTTTTTACTTGAAAATGTTATTATAACAGAAGAAACATTTGGTTTTATTTATGAAATAACAAATAATATCAATAATAAAAAATATATCGGAAAAAAACAATGCCAATCGAAGATAAAAAGAAAACCATTAAAGGGAAAAACAAGAAATCGAATAGATTTTAAAGAATCTGATTGGAAATCATATACAAGTTCTTCAAATGTTCTTAACGAAGACATACTAAAACACGGAAAAGAAAATTTTACATTTAAAATACTTAAAACTTGTGGTTCTAAATGGGAATTAGCATACGAAGAAATCAAAGAACAGATTAGTAGAGACGTTTTATTAAGTGATGATTACTATAATGGTATAATAAATGTTAGAATAGGTACTCCTCCTAAAAATCTTAAAAGAAACTAGTATTGGAATTTTTGTACTTAAAAAGTAAATATTAAAAATGAACAATTCTGCTGGTTGTATATATTGTGGATCTGAATCTTATGGTAAAGGGTGTATATATTCACCTACAGATACTCATGTACATATAAACGCATCTGGTTGTATATATTGTGGTTCAGAATCACGTGGTGGTGGATGTTGTCATAATCCTTATGGAAATACACATGTAAGAGGTGTAGAATTTTTAAATAAATCAGCAGTACAAGCCGAAAAAGCTGCTGTTTTAACATATGTTTTAAACATGGCTAGTTCTATTTTAATAGAAGGTCAAACATATACATCTCCTTTAGATCGATTATATAAAAGAGTATCTTACATGATTGCTTCTATTGCAGAACCATTATTGGAGACATTTTCTTTCCAAGAAGCCCCAACATACAAAAACTTGTCAAAAAAAGATTTAATAAAAACAGTTGAATTTAAAAACAAATTTAAAAAACAACTTTCAGAATTTTCGCAAACAATATCGGAAGCTTCTTTAGCTTTACCTAAAGAAATAGTTGAAAACGCATTGATAGATGCTATAGTCGATATGGATGTCAGAAAAATCAAAAATTAAAGATTTTTTAATATATTATATCTCGCAAAGAGTAATAATATTTCCTATAAATGAATATCTTCCTATAATTACTAAAAATATTATAAGAGATTTTGATGAATGGGATCTAATTAAAGATAAACTAATTACACAAAAAGAAAAATACTTTAAATTTTTCTTAGAAAAAGAACTTGACAAACTACTAGAAAGCTTTATACTAATCTTTAGAGATTTAAATATTAAGATATTCACTATATATAAAGAAGATATTATAATAAATTCTGAATATAGTAAATATTTTATGAATTATAGTGAATTTGGTAAAAATATTAAAACTATAATAAAAAAGAAAACAAAATATTTTAAAAAAATTAATAATCCTTTATTATTTAATAATACTGAAGGATATTATAAATCTATAAGACTAGGAGTCCCTAGTGGAGAAGATTTAGAATTCTTTTCTAAAAATTTTAAATATTAATCAATTATAATAATATTTTAGGATAAATAATATCAAATGAGCAAATTTTTAAAACTATTACATTCTGTGCTAAATGAAGAAGATTTAAATAATACAGAAGAACCTTCAATTGAGCCATCTGAAATGGATTCTAAAATACCTTCTGCTTTACCAGAACCTAAAGATGTTGTTTTAGACGTTATTAAGTATAAAACACTTTTAAAAGCTTTAAAGGATGCTTTGTACAAATCTTCTTCTGATAATCTTGAAGATCAAAGAGAATTATCAAATATAAATCTAGATACAGATGATTTGTCTTCATTAAAAAAAGTTGAAGACACTTTAATGGTAATTTTAAATCAAAATAGTTCCATTCCTAGATCAGAATAACTTGATTTTTTTAAAACTTGTGTTAGATTTTGAATAGTGAACAACTATTCAATTGAAAATTTAACACAAGAACAATATAAGCTAATAATGGAAGCTATATTGTTTTCCACATGTCCATTCATAGATTCCTCTTGGTATCGTGATGATGTTGAAAATCTAAGAGAAATTCTCATAGAAATGAGAAAAAAACATCCTTCGATATTAATAGAAAATGTTTCTATACACAAAGAATACGAAGATCATGATCTTTTTTCAAAAGAAATGGTTGACTTTTTCCCAGAAATAATTAATACTATTGTTTTATGAAAATAGCAATCTCAGGAACACACTGCACGGGGAAATCTACATATGTTAAAGATTTTTTGAAAAAATGGACTTCGTATACAACACCAGTTACTACATATAGAGATTTTATAAAAGATAAAGATCTTCCGCATTCCAAGAATGGAACAGAAGAGAGCCAGATGGCTATTTTAGAGGCACTAGTAAAGGAATCTAGTCAATATACAAGGAAAGATAATGTTATTTTTGATAGATGTATTGTTGATAACTTAGCATATTCTTCTTGGCTTTTTTTAAATGGAAAAGTTTCTGAAAAGTTTCTAGATCAATCTAGAATTATGGTGAGACGAGCATTGGAAGATTTTGATATAATCTTTTTTATACCATTAACAAGTGTTTCTCCGGTTGATTTCGTTAAAGACGATTTAAGAGATGATGATTTAGTATATAGGGATGAAATTGATAATATTTTTAAAACATTTGTTCAATCATATCGTCAACAAGATGGCCGAGTATTTCCTACTGATGATGGTCCCCCTGTAATTGAAATATTTGGTAATCCAGAAGAAAGAATAAAACTAACAGAACTTTATGTAGATGTTGATGGAAAACCGTTTGGTGAAGATGCGAGTTTGATTTCTGATATTTACATTCCTTAAAAATACTTCACAAAAGATAAGTAATAATTAAATATGAAATTTGATAACTTAGCCAACAATATAATTAGTGAAATGTTAGAAGAGGGCCGTACTGCAAAAAATTTAAAATATGCCAATATTTCAATTGATTCTGACAAGATGTTAGAAAAGTTAAATAGCGGAGACTTTGATGTTATTGTTAATTCTTGGTCGGGCAGTCCTAGATATGCAAATCTTTCAGAAGATTCTATTAAACAATTATTGTCTAGTGTTGTTGAAGGTATCAAAACAAGAAATCCTTCGGATTTTGATGAATTGCGAAATGCTGTTAATATGTCAGTTGATTCTGTATATCAAAACAAAGGAGATAGAAGGAAGACATATACCGATAGAATGACTAAGGCTGTAGTTAATCTTATTCTTCATGATGAGTATAATCTAGTAGTTCCTGGTGAAAACACTTCCGATATGCCAGAAGAAGAAGAAGGCGAATCTGAGGAGATGACATCTTTAGAATCTGCTATTTATGAATTCGTGAAGCAATCTGATGTCGAAACTTCTTTGAGTGACGTAGAAGCACAATTTAACGATTCTAAAGAAGTTGTAGATTCTTTAATAAAAAAAGGATTGTTGAAAAAGGAAGGGAATACATTATCAGTTATTGAAGATGATGGTTCATTTACACCAACATTAGAGATTGATGATGCAGATTCTGAGTTTGAAGATCCACTAGAAGCCGATCAAGATATAAAATCTACATTTAAAAATTCTTTTAAAGATACATTTGATGATGATAGGAACAATGACCTAGACTCTGACAGAGATTACAGACCATATTGGGACAAATAAAATAATTTGTTGACATATTAGAAAAACTTTCATATAGTTTTTAGGTGGAAAATCTACCTTCTAATTATATTTTAGAGAAATTCTATACCTACAGTGGTAGTCCTTCGTATAATAGACATACGAGAGCTTACAATGCATCTTGTCCTGTTTGTAGGGAAGGAAAAAGTTGGTTGAAGAAGAAGCGACTATTTTATTACCCAGATACAAATAGCTTTTATTGTTTTAATTGTACTAAATCATGGAATTCCTATACTTGGTTGTATCAAGTAAGTGGAATGACAAAGGAAGAAATTTTTGCAGAGGTTCATTCTGGAAGTTTTTCTAGGGATATTTCTAGTGAAATATCAAATAACAAAAAAACATACACTAGTTCTATGGTTTTACCTCATGATTCTATAAATTTGTTAGATAATCAACAGCAAATTTTTTATGGAACCAATAAAAATTTTCAAAGTGCATTAGAATATATCTCTAGTAGAAAACTAGATACTGCCATAAATAAAAGCCGTTCTTATTTCATAAGTTTAACTGATAATTTTCACAGAAATAGATTATGTATTCCTTATTACGACTTTAATGGTAAGATAGTTTTTTATCAAACAAGAGCACTAGATGGAATTGAGCCAAGATATTTAGGAAAGTTTGGTTCTGATAAGTCTTTATTTGGAATTGATAGATTAGAACCTGAAATAGATGCTTTATTTCTATTTGAAGGTGCATTGGATGCTATTTTTGTTAGAAATGGACTAGGTGTAGCAGGTCTTACTCTAACAGACACACAAAACACACAATTGCAAAATTTTCCCTTCCATAAAAGAATCTGGGTTCTTGATAATCCAAAATTTGATCAAGCAGCAAAGGAAAATATAACTAAACTACTTTTAAATCGAGAATATGTCTTTAAATGGCCAGATGTTCCATTTAAAGATTTTAATGAGTGGGCAGTTGCCGATAATTTGACTGAAATTGATTATAAATTTGTTTTAGAAAATTTATATTAACCGATTTGTTCACTATCTCTTAGCTTTTTAGGAGCCATAATGATGAACGAGTTCAACACTTCTTTTAATTTTTCAATTTCACCAGCAATTCTTGTAATACTGTCTGATGCTTTTCTAGTTACGCCTCTTAAAAGACTCCCTGGTTTATCACTATCCGCTAATATTTTATGAAGGGATTGCGATGAAGGATCGTTTAAGAAACCAGCAAAATCATCTAATTTTGAAGACCACATTTTAATTTGTTTAACGCTTTCTGTTGAAATATTAGGATCTAATCCTTCGGTGTCGAAGTCTTGCGGATCTGTTTCTGCTTCTAATGAACCTTCAAAATCAGCTTTAGTTTTTTCTGGTGAGAAATCTTTTGGAGAAGCAACATTTTTTCCATTATTTGTTGCAGCAACTACATCTTCTGTTGTTTCTTCGTCTTGTTCCTTTAATAAAGAAGAATAGAAGCTTCGAATAAAAGGAATATCACATTCTGTTAATGTGCTATCATTTTTTATTATATTTTTAATGGAATTTTTCATAATTTTAAAACTTTATGTTGATTTGTGAGTCTCCTTGTGAGATAATATATTTATATTTACCTCTTATGATGTAAAAACAAACTAAATTATGAATAAAAAATATAAATTTGTAGTTGCAACTCCTTATTCCGAATCCGAATACTCTGAAAAATGTCAAATATCAGTTAGTCTTGATAAATTAGGACTAACTAATCAAACAACAGTCTTCTTTAACAACAAAGAAGGACTTAGCAAATTATACAATACCTTCATAACAGAAGAAAATAAAGGAACATGTGTTGTGTTTGTACATCATGATGTCATTATTGATGATGTTTTTATTTTAGAAAAGCTACAAATGGCATTTGAGTCCTTTGATATAGTTGGATTGGCTGGTTCTAAACAATGTAATATAAGTTCTGATATCACCGCATGGCATTTGATGTCTCCTAGAGATGCTCATGTTGGTGAAGTTGCACATTCAAAAGACAAACAAACATGGACTACAGTATTCGGACCAACACCTAGTAGAGCACTTTTAATAGATGGTGTCTTTATTGCTGTTAATGTTGACAAATTACTAGAAACAAATACAAGATTCGATGAGGAATTTGAATTTCATCATTATGATTTAGCATTTTCTTTGATTGCAAATAGAAATAAAGTTAAAATTGGAGTTTATCCTATACGATGTACTCATTTTGGTCTAGGAGATAGCATGAATAGCACTAATTGGCATGATAGTAATGTTAAATTTAAGAAAAAATATTGTAAATGACAAAAAAACCATATAATGACAATCTTTTTGTGTATTTGGATTGGATTTTAAAGAAAAAAGGAAAGGAACCGTCTTGTGATGAAAATATTCCATATTCGTATATTACCAATCGTTGGTTGTCTATGGTTGATCCGGTAATAGCACAAATAGTTAATCAAACTACTAATAGATGGATTAAGGTTTCAGACATTTCTTCAAATAAAACATTTCTATCTAGATTTTATAGAAATGTTTTACCAAAAATGTTCAAAAAATATTCATACATAAAGAAATCACAAGAAAAAAAGGAAACTGACGAACATTTAAATTTTGCAAGAGTATTAGAAATCTCCTCTAGAGAGATAGAAATGTATGAAAAGACACTTGCAGAAATACAAAGCACTATTAAATAAATAATATGATACAACGACCCGATATGGAAGATAGAATTGGTGGATTAGTTCAAATTGACAACTATAAAGGAAGTGAATTTGAACTTGATGGTTGGAAATTATCCAGAGTATTGGATGATATTCTAATGGTACAATATGCCGACATTAACGAAGAAGGCGATTTAGTCAAAAGAGGTAGCATGTGGGTTCCTATACATGCTGTAAATCATGTATGGAGAGTAGGAAAGGTTCTTTTGGCTGGACCTAATTGTAAAACAGTAAAGGAAGAAGATTATATTGTATTTCCTAATGATAAAGGAATACAAGTTTCCAACTTAAATGGACTTAAAAATATTGTTTTCTTGAATGAATCTAGAATCTTTGGTGTTTGTGTACCAAAAGAATAGATCATATATGAAAATGATGTGAAACTTTCTTTAAGTGGTTTAAAATCTTTATGTAGGAATAATGTTGTCGAATTGAAATTCACTCGAAGAGTGAAAATTATAGGAGGCTCTTCAAGTAGGAGAATGTTAGCTACTTTAGATGCTGAATTATTAAATTCAGTTTTAGGAAAAGAAATTTTGAATTTTAAACCACCTGTTAAAAGTGCAACATACAATGCAGACTCTAAGGGATTATTAACTGTTTGGGATATTTTATTTCAAGATTGGAGGAATGTTTCAGTAGAAAGTTGTTATGTTGTTTCAGCTATTCCAACAAAACCCGTTGAAAAGTTTTGGGAATACTTTGATAAAGTAATAAAAAAATTAACAGCATCACAAAAAGCAGCATTTATGCAAAAATGAATATTTCAAAAACACCTTTAGAAAATTGTTGTATGTTTTTATTACAGAAACATATAAATTTAGAGTTAAATGGAAAGGTATATAAACAAGGAAAGCTAGTTCTGTTTTATCAAAAAAACTTCTACTTGACATTCATAATGGATACTGCTAAAAAGAAGACAGAAAGGATTGAAATACCTATACCATTTGAAGTAGAACTACACCAAGAAGACGATTTGGTTTATTTTGATTATAGAATTAAAACACTAGCAAAACACTATCCAGATTGTGAAGATTATATGAAATTATATTCTTCTAAAAGAAGTTCTAGTAAATTTTGGAATACTATTTTAACTATTGATGCAAACCTCAAATAAATTATTAATATTCAGTGTATTTTCTGGTACTTTTTACGAAATTCTAGAAAATGATTTCCCCTTAATGGACGTTGGACAACTTCCTTTAAATAAAAAACCATCTAACAACTGCTCTAAGTGCTATGGAAGAGGATATACTGCTAGAGATACCCAAACACAAGCACACGTCCCTTGTAAATGTCTGCGTAAACTTATTAATTTTGATTTGATTAAGAATGAAAAAAACAATCCCATTAGTTGATTTTTTAAAAACATTCCCTTCAGATTCAATAGCAAGACCAGCACAAGAAATCGCATTAAAGAAAATATCTGAAATTTTTTCTAGTGGTAAAAAATTTGCAATAGCATCACTCCCTACTGGGAGTGGAAAATCTCACATAGCAGCAGCAGTTGCTAGATCCTCTTCGCCAATTGATCATACAAGATCTGAATTGATACAATCATATTCTATATACAAAAAGAATTCTGATAATTCGTACAAGTATGAAGATGATTTTTTAAGCGGAGATTCGTTTGGGAGTTATATTTTAACTGTTACTAAGTCATTACAAGATCAGTATAAACAATTATTTTCTGACTCATTAGTTGTTAAAGGAAAGAGTAATTATAATTGTGACGTTGATCCTAATGTGTCTGTAGATTTTGCACCATGTCTACATTCTCCTAAATTAAAGGAAAAGTGCTTTGCCGCTAACAGATGTCCATATTATAAAAGCAGAAATGAAGCATTTGTTTCTATAGATCCTATATTGAATTACAGAGCATTCATGAGTCTTCCCGGATTCTTAAGGAGAAGAGAAGTTTATGTGTTTGATGAAGCAAGTAATTTAGAATCTGAATTAGTTGGGCAATATTCAGTCACCATAAATTATGCTCACCTTTCAGCAGAAGGTATAGATTTCAAAAAACTAACTACGGATGATTCTGTTAAGGCTGGAATTTGGTTACAAGATGTATATTTAAAGCTTAAAGACGAACTAGATAAACTTCGTAGTAGATTATCTAAAAAAAGCGAAGAAATTTCTGAGAAGATACGATCAAAAGAAGTTCAAAGATTGGGTAAATTGAATGGTATTGTTAATTCTATTGAAGACATCATTAGATATTGGGAAGAATGTGAATATTTGGTAGAAGAGAGGAATTCTGATAGAGTTACTCTTGTTCCCTATGATATAAAACCCCTTGCTAGGAACATATTTGATGGTGCTGATATGATTTTAATGATGTCTGCTACTATTAGTAATGTTAAAGAGTTTACAAAATCACTAGGAATATCTGAGATTGAATATGGATATATTGATATTCCTTCTGTTTTTGATTCTAAGAAATCACCTATAAAATCTTCTAGAAAATATAGTCTTTCTTATAAGAACAACAATAAAGATCTTCCAAATATCTTAAATATCGCTACTGAGATTTGTAACATACATAAATCTGAAAAGGGTATTATACATACTCACACAAATCAAATAACACAAGCATTGAAAAAGATAATAGGTGATAATGATAGATTTCTTTTTCGAGAATTGGGAAATTCTAACGAAGAAATAATTAAAGAACATAAAGAAAGAAAGGATGCTACTATTTTAGTCAGTCCTTCTTTAGATACTGGAATTAGTTTAGATGGCGATTTGGGTAGATTTCAAATTATATTAAAAGCACCCTTTTTACCATTGAATTCTAAACGCATTAAAAAGTTATATGATAAGAATAAGAATTATTATATGATGAAGATGTTGGATACACTAGTACAAATGTGTGGAAGATGTACTAGGTCTACTGAAGATCACTCTGTTACTTATATTTTAGATGGAAATGCTGTTAATTCTATACTTTCTAGTAAACAATTTTTGCCTAAACATTTTTTAGAACGTATCATATGATGTAAATATTAAAAGTGAAGAATTACACTTTTAATTTTGAAATACAAACTTTAATGGAGCAGTTTGTTTCTGCTTTTAATGACATTATCATTAAAAGATACGATAACAAAAAGACATTAACACCACCTACTAGTGGATTTGGTGTTAATTTTGTATATGCTCCTAAACAAAGAGTATTTGATACTTTAAAAACACCAGCACCTGGTGGATTAACAGTTCCTGTAGTTGCTGTTAGTATAAATGGGATGAGTAGAGACAATACTAGAACTACAAATAAACTAGATTCTTTTTTTATTCCTGTTTTTGATGAAACAATTTCATCCGATTACCTTAAAAACATACCACAACCAGTTGCTGTTAATATAGGTGTTAATATGAGTATTATTACAAAATTTCAATCGGATATGGATCAAATTTTAACAAATTTTATTCCTTATTGTGATCCTTATATTGTAATTTCTTGGAAACTACCATTTTCTAAAAATTTTGAAATAAGAACAGAAGTTTTGTGGAATGGTCAAATAAATCTCTCATATCCAACGGATATTGGACCTACACAGAATTATAGGCTAGTAGCAGATACGTCATTTACAATAAAAGGTTGGTTATTTAAGAAGAGTGATCAGATTGTTAAAAAAATATATACAATAGACGAGAAATTTTTTATTTCTGATAATCCGGTTGGTGATTTCTTCAATTTACCCGAATTATAATCATGAAACAACCCGACGCAAGAGTTCTTATTTATGCCAAGCCAAGTGCTCAGAATGTATTTCCTTATAAAATTTCAGTTTTGCTGCCTTCTATTTCATCGGAACAATTAAAAAAAATTATAGTTTCGGGAAAAAGTTTTTATGAAATTAGAAATGTATATTTAAGTGCATCTGATGTTACCATATTTAATAGTTTAAGTTATGCGTGTTACAATCCATTTGGAAATTATCCCAAACTATCACCGTACAATCCTCCTTTTTGTGGAGTATCTATACCATTTTTTGAGGTAAGAAACGAAAATGTATTAATGTTTGATGTTCCAGATGCAGTTTTTTATGAATTACAAAAAAAACCAATTCATACTGAAAATCATTTAGATGTTATTGTTGAAAATGAAGCTGGATATGGACTTCTTACAAGAGATTCTATTATGTATAGAGTCAGTTCTTGGAGAGGATTCACACAAGAAGTAAGACCGTGTGTATCTGGTATATCCATAGGATTAGTAGAAAATATACCACCTACTTACATTAATATAAATTATGATGGATTTATTATTGATGTCGATCCATATAAACAATATTATTTTATAATAGATGAAAACATAAGTACATTTACTTTATATATCAATGGATTAAATGGAGTTACTTTTACAAATAATTACGATATAAACAATTATTTTAATTGTAATTTAGGAATAACAACAACACATGACATTTCATCAGATTCATCTGATGTGTATATCACTAATAGCATAAATTTATCCACGATAAAAAACGAATTTTTTACTTTTTATTATTATACTACAGGATCTATTATTGCTGGATTTAGTCCATCTTCGATTCCATTACCATCACCTGTTGTTGATTTTTGGAATGATTTAAATATTTGGAATGATAATTTCATTTGGACGGAATAGCTTTAATAAGTAATCTGTTCAAGATAAATAGGATTATATGGCATTAAGAAATTTTAATAACGGAGATCGACTTTTAGACGTAAGAAATACGATAACAGATAACTTTCAAGAGCTTTTTGATCGTGTTTCTGTATTAGAATCTCTTCCAATACCAACACCAACAGCAACATCTACTGTTACTCCAACTGTTACTCCAACTGATACTCCAACTGTTACTCCAACTGTTACTCCAACTGTTACTCCAACTGATACCCCAACTGTTACTCCAACAGATACTCCAACAGATACTCCAACACCAACAGAGACACCGACACCGACCCCAACCCCGACTTATATACCACCAGCCCCAATTCCTCTCACTCTTTTTGAAACGATAAACGGAGAAGATTCAATAACTGATCTCAGCAGTGTTAATGAATATCAAATAACAGTTGATGATGCTGTTTATAGATTTAGTTTATTAGTTGATGGTATTAGTGGTGTAGATTTTACAAATATATATGATATTAATGATTTCAATAATTGTAAATTAATTATATCTACAACCGATTCAATATCTTCAAATAAATCGCAAATTTTTGTTAATGAAAGTTGTACATTATCTACAATAAATGATGATTTCTTCACTTTTTATTATTATACAACTGGTTCAGTTGTTGCTAAATTTAAAAAGAAATTGAAAAATGCACCATCTGTGAGTTCTTTCGATCTATGCGATTATAGTGATATCTGTGTAACTATAAATGATTCTAATTTAGGAACCGAGGTCATAGAAACATTTAACCATGATGGTAAACCTATGGCGTATTATGAAAATTGGGGATATGATCAACCCGATAGTTATACTTCACCCATTTCACCCAACGGAAGATTTCAATTGCAAAGAGTTCCACAGGGAAGTTGGGATGAAAGTGGAATTGATGGAGGATATCGTTGGTGGTTTTTTTATACAAACAGTTACACCTCATATCAACTAACATCACAATTATTTGCTACTTTTGATGAAGCGAAATGTCCATTAACAGCAGATTTTGGTGGAAATTGTAATTATAGAGTAGTGTATAAATTGGATCCTGATGGTTGGTACAGATTCCCAGGATTAAACTACAATGCATTCCAAATTTCTGTTAAAGAAAACGCTTGCCCAGTTACTCCCACCCCAACACCGAGTGTAACGCCAACTAATACGATAACACCTACTCCTACACAAACTGAAAACCTAACACCTACTCCGAGTATAACACCAACCGAAACTCCTACACAATCTCTACAGCTTTGTGGGTTAAGTTCAGTATGTGTAACTATATCTGGAGCTAATGGTTATTATCTCAATGAATTACCAACTACATATGTTAATTTTACAACTGACAATTGGAGTAATCAACCATCCGTTGTTCAAGTATATGATAGGGCTGGCTGGGGTAGTGATTGGCCTCTACTTCTAAAAACTGACCCTATTAGTGGTTATCGTTGGCAATGGTTCTTTGGCGAAGGTATATTCTTAACAGACTGGTTTAAAGATCCAGTATGCCCAACATCCATAGATAACGGTGGTATTTGTGTTTATGAATTAAATACAGGAAGCACTAATTGGCAATGGTTAAGTGCTGAATTTAATGGAAGCATATGCAGCATTAAAGCTGGTGATTGTAATGATGTACCAACTCCTACACCAACTCCAACACCAACTCCGAGTATAACACCAACCGAAACATTAACACCAACTGATACTCCAACGGATACTCCAACTTTTTAATAAAAACTCCTACAATAATAGGGTTTTTTGTCTAAATATATGTAATGTCAGCTGTTTTTAATATACAAAATACATTAGGTACTGCGTCTTGGAGACCAGTAGACTTTAACGTAGTTGGTGATAACTTTAAAGTTAAAAATACCCATGTGTTGTGTTCTAATGGGATGTCCTTTAAATTGCATAATTTTCTTAAAAATGCAATGGACTTTTCTATTAATAAGAAAACAGGAATGTTTTTAACTAATTTTATATATAATTCTTACTTTTTAGAAAATAAAGAAATTCCTAATATTGAAATACCGTTAACAAAAATAGAATCCCCTATATTGTCTAGGAATAATACTGTAATAAAACAATATAGAACAGATTTAAATGATAATAATAGTCCATTTTACTTAAAAGATAGTAGAAGTAACGATTATTCAAATAATGACATATTTTCTTTTGTATTTAATACTGATAATACCCTTTCTATTCAAAACAATGAGGGAGATTTTTTAACATTAAATAGAATCGGAACATCTGCTACTGTTCTTTTTAAAACAGAAGTACACCCTAGATCAGATACCCAAATATTTGATTATATATTAGGTGTTAGTTCTATTGCCATTTTTGAATATAATAGTTATTACAGCAGAATTTTGTATGTAAATGGTACGAATTATAGTTTAATAGTTAATCCCATAACAGTACCAAATAATGTACCAATATCTTATTTTTTTAATTTTGTTTCATATAAACAATTTGAAATAGAAAAAGAAAAAAGCACTTCAGACAGTTTTTTAGTTTCTTATAGTGTAAATCCTACTCAAATTCCAAGTCCTTTAGATATAAATGAAGAATTCTCAACGTCTAATTTATATTCTCAAAATTATTTGGGAATGTTTCCTATAGAAAATATAAAAAAAACACAAGACGAAGCTTTTTATGATTTACAAATACATGGTCTTAAAAATTATCAAACATCTGAATATACATATTCAACAGCTAATCCAATATTAACAGCATGTCCATCAGTTAAAAGAACATATAATAAAATATATACAGGAACAAATCAAGCAAAGGGATATGATAGAGTTTATTTAGGTTATCAGTCAAATACTAAAGAATTTACATTTAATGAAGATTCTGAAAATATTTTTTATTATCCACCTACTTCTAAGAGAATATCCCTACAATCTTCTGGTCTTATAGAAGATGGTGCAATTGCAGGAGAAATACCATTTACTTCTGATAGATTGTATATGTATAGAGGGGATTATGAGGAAATAATAAAAGGAATATCTCAGCCAAAGAGTATTAAAAAATTTGATAATACATGGTTATGTTCATGGCTTTCTGGTACAAATACTGGAGATAAAATATGGATGGATAGATACTATAATGCTGCATATTACACACTAGATCAAGCATTAACAGCCAAAGCATTAGTATACAATGAAAGAATATATCCAACTAATGAATATACATTCGACGTTCCTTCAGAAACGTATTTTGAACCAGGTGTTTTATATAGTTATGAACGAGGTGGAATTGATAATAGTAGAATTTTCTTAAACTTTTTAGATAAAAATTCTACTATAAATGAAGGAGCAAATGTTTTGAGTATAACCGAATGGTTATCTTCTCCTCTTTTAGATAATTCTGACTTTAAAAATGATGGATTGGTATATTTTGCAGATCCTGATACTTTTATTGGAAATTATTGGAAACTAAAAGGAAATAATCATGCATTATTTCTTGCAAACGATTCTTTATTACAACAACAAAGATTGACGGTTTCTATGTGGTTAAACGTTGATGATTGGTCTAATATCAATGGTGAACAAATATTTGGAAACTATTTTGAAAGTGGATTTGGATTAATAAATTCAAATGGAAATGGTATTCCCGTATTAACAATTACAAATTCAATTTCTGCTACTGCATATACTTTAAATTATAAACTTAAAAAATTAAATGAAGTTCCTTTATTAATTCCTAATACTTTACATGGATATGACACTGAATATAGTTATATATTTAGATTACCAGATTTCACCTATTGGGTTTTTGATGTTTTAAATAAAACAGCATCAAAATTTAATCAAGTAAATTCATTGATATTACAAGTAACTAATATTAATTATTTTATAGAAAATATAGATCAAATAGAAATAGATTCGCAAAAAAGATTTTATTTATATGATAATACAAAAAAAATGTATAGCGTATTTGATCCTAATATGCAATATCTTCTTTCTGTTGATGTTCCATTTAGTACAAAAAGAATAGAAATATCATTAATTGATGATGAAGTTATATTTTCAAGCGGATATGCTTCGGTAATAGATAATAACAATGTTCTATGGGAAGTAATAGGCGGTAGTTTATATAAAAATAAAATATTTTATGCAACTGTAGGATTTACACAACAAATATCAGTGGATTTAAATAATAATTTATGGATATCACATGAACAAGACAGAATTTCTAGAATAAATAGCATAACTGATACTGTAGATTTTTCTTTTAGAATAGGAAGAAGAGTTTCTAATCCATTAGATCCTTGTGATGATAATTTAGTATTTAGATATATAGATTTTGTAAGAACACCTTTAATTGCTTCTGATGTTTGTAATAGAAAAGAGCAATTTGAAGATGTTTTAATATTAGTAGATACAAGAGATAATGAAATATATGCCATAGATAGTCTTGGTAGCATGGAATATAGATCAGATTTAAGAACATTAAATGTTGAAAATCTTGATCAATTAAAATTCAATGCAAAAGGTGATTTTACTGGATATCAGTTTGTTAGAAAATTTATTCCAAGAAAAACAACACTTTCTTGGAAATTTAAAATAGCACAACCAGACGGAAGAGATCCTCAATTACTTTCTTTATCATTTACAACAAGCTCTTTACCTCACGGTTGGCATCATTTTTCTTTTGTTTTTGATTCATTTAGAGGGATTGCTGATTTTTATATTGATACCATTAATGTAGGCAAGGTATCTTTCGAACCTAATTTATATGAATTGTATTATGATTATAGATCTTCATTATTATTAGGAGCAGCAAGTATCAAAAACACCACATTAAACGATCTTATTGGATTGGATGATGTTAATAAATTTATAGGAAATATTGCCGATTTGAGATTATATTCAAAAGCATTAAGTGTAGGTGAAATAGAAGCTATATACTTCTCTTCTGAACTTGCAGATCCTAGAAAATATTTAAAATGGAATATTAACGTAGGAGATAGAAATTTTATAGAAGAAATTGAATATTGGTATAAAAATCAATTACCAGGAAGTAAGAGTAATTATTTTAATATTAATATACATAATTTAAACATAAATGATGATTTAAAATATCTTATAGAAACCACTATAAAAGATTGTATTAATAAAATTAAACCAGCAGAGACTTCTTTATATAAAATAAATTGGATATAATATGATTACTTTTGAAAAAATAACACCTACATGTTCGAATGTCTATTTAATAGATCAAAGATACTGTTTAAAAGATTCATTGGATATTATAAATTATAACTTTTTAACTTTAAGTGAATCTATAAGTTCTTTGTATATTCAACAAAACAATTGGTATGACATATATACATTAGTTAGTCAATATAGTGCTAGATGGTTAACTACTGCTAGTAATGTTAAACAATTTAGTGCTGCTTGGATAGATCTTTCAACAACTGTTAGTAAGTTAAGTTCTTCTTGGAATAAGCATATACAATTATATTATCCACAGATGATAGACTTTACTGTTTGGTATTCTAAAACATCGATTCAACAAATTTCTTTAATAAAAAATTGGTTAGACGTAAATTTCAATCCAATATATTACACTGACGATCAAATGGTAAATGTTTTGATATATTTAAATCAAGAAACATCATTTAGTTTTAAGTTTAATAGATCTCTTTACGAACCATGCATACCAAATGGTGGTGGAGGTAGTCTTTCTTGTTCTGGTTGTCCTAAACCGTCCAGAGGATGTAATCACCACGGAGGACTGGCTGGATATGGACCATGTACCAATGCATATGATAAATGTACCATTATAAATTCTAGTGCTACTTCTGTGCCAGTAGCATGTCAAGGTGGAGGAAGCAAACAATTATCTATAGGATTGAAAAGAGATGTCATAGAAAAAACAACATGTAGAACTATAAATATGAAATTTAAAAACATAAACAATGTTTGGATTAATATATGAACGATATTATATATATACAACCAACTTCTTCTATAGGCGATTCCTTGAGTTCTATAAATTTAAATTATGAAACTTTAGATTTGTTAACAAAAGAAGTAACACAAAGAGCAAATGATTACTGGACACCTGTTGTGAATTATTATAAAGATTTTAAAAACACTTTAAAACAAATTACAACAATTTCGCAAACATATTCATCTACTCTATTAAATGTATGTACTATAGTAGAAACAAATTCTGCGGGTTGGTTGAAACCAATAACTATTTTTTTCCCTTCTATATTTAATATAGACATATCTAAAAGTGATATAGTAAATTCTCTACAAACATGGGCTTCTAATTATTTTCCAGAAATAACTATAAAAAATGGAATACCCCTTAATAATTATGTAGAAAATCAAAAACTTATAGTATATGCGCATAGATGGGCATATGGAACATACGTTAATGAAAATCAACTATTAACAGATTACACATTATGTACAACTGCAAATAAAACAATTACTATTACTTGTAAAAATTTTTATACAGGATATGTATATTGTAGTAATGGAGATTTTGATTGTAAGGGTTCGTCTGCAACATGCTCACAATCAAAAAATGTAACTTGTTTTTATGATCTTCCTCCTTATGTAAGGACACAACCACAAGCATCATTAAAACTTACTGCTCCATCTAATGTATCTACAGCAACAATTCCAACATGGACGGAAACAGCATTCAATGTCATTTCAAACTTTAAAAGAATATTATATAAAACAATATCATGGACTCCAGCAAATACAACTACTACCATTACATCAAATGCACAAACAGCATATGGATATATAAAGGCTAATGTAGAAATGTTTTTTCAAGATAGAAATGAAGTTGACGATTTAATTGCAGTTGTATTTTCAATTAAAAATTGTGCATGGACATTTGAAAGGTTTTTAACAAAATGAGTACTGATATTCCAATTAAAAAAATAACTAAAAACGAATGTGTAGGCGATTCTGCGGCAAAACATAATTTTAATCTTTTAAAATTAGATACTGAAATTTGTAATTTATCCAGCATGCTTACTATTAATTCTGACAATTATCAAGCTATTTTTGATGATTTAAAAGAAAATATTCCGTTTTTTATACAAGCAACAAATCAATTTGAAGATCCATTAAGATTTAATATGGCATATGCTACTGTTAATATATTAAGTTCTTATTGGTCTAAACATACATTCTCCGTTCATTATCCATTAAACATATCTACATATGCTAATATAGCAATAAGTTGTCCTACTATAAATCAAAGAAACGATAAATTAATATCTGTTGCTAAAAGTTATTTAAATTCTAACTTCAATCCTTTAGATTTTAATGAAAATACAAATGTAAATTTAACATTTTTTTTATATAATATTCCTGTAGATCCTTTAGATAATAGTTATTTATTTGACATACAAACAAGTCCAGAATTTTCTTTTAATATTAGAGAAATGTATGCTAAATTTTTAAAAAAAGATATTCATTTATTAAAAGGTAATATATATAAATTTGAGGTTCAAAGGGGTAACTGGGTGTTTTTAGGAGTTGTTTATGGAGATCAAGATACAACACAACAAGACGATGTAGAAAAAGAAACACCAATAAGAATAGTAGTAAACACTACAAAGAAAAGACCATTTATAGAAATAACAATAACAGATAGTCAATTTAATTTTGATTTGTATTATCATGTTATTGGAACCGGAAAATATCTAGCAGGAAATACTGACATAAAAGTTATAATAAATTCTAGTGTAGTTATTGGTAGCGAAGTTTTAAATAGAGAAGCATTTAGTATAAATGGATTTAAACATGGAGATGATATAAATATTTTAAATTATGGAACAATAGTTGGATATGGAGGAAACGGTGGTTATGGTCAATCATTAGGAATTCCTTTAAATAGTACAAATAACGGAACAGCGGGTGGAAATGCGATAGTTCTTAATTATCCTGTTAAAATGTTTTTAAATGATGGAACAATAGCAGGAGGAGGCGGTGGTGGTGGTGGTGGATTAGCCTCATATAAAGATAATAGTTTTTATTCTATAAAATTTCCATTAAATAGTAATGGAACAAAACCTATACTAAAAGGTGGCGGTGGAGGCGGTGGAGGAGCAGGAAATACGAAGGGGTATTATGGCGTAGGAGGATCGAATGTTTCTACATTGTCTTCCCATTCTTTCACAACGCAAAGCGGAACTAATGGAAACGATGGAAGCCTTACCATACCCGGAAATGGTGGATTTGGTTATACAAACGGAACACCTGGAGGAACACTAGGACAAAAAGGACAAAATTCTGGAGGATTCGATTCTAGAGGTATTTCACTACCACCTTTTGGTGGAGCCCCTGGTTATTGTGTAATTGGATTGTCTTTAATACAAACATTAAGTTCAAATCGTATAGGAGCTACATTTGGAGACTTGCTTGGACCATATAAGAGTTAATTCTTTGCATATTCATAATATCTTATAAATATTATTTATAATGTTTGCCATTTTTAACGATAAAAAACAATTTATAGGATATAGTGATGAAATACCACCCAATTCTCCTATTCTAAGAAGAGAAGTACCATCCGAAAAAACAAATATTTCAAATTGGGAGTGGAAAGGTGATTATGAAACTGGAGAAATGCTTCCAATCGGTTCTTCTATAGAAGAAATACAAGAAGAACGACACACTTTTGAATATATAGATAAAAAATATCCTTTAAATGTTCAATTAATTACTATAATGAAACAATTAAGAAAAATAATACAAAATAATGACAATTTAGCAGATGATGATTTTTATGATATGTCTGATTGTATTTTAACTGCTGTTGATAAGTTTAATAAAAGAATTTCTAGCGTATTATGAAAGATCCAAATTTAAAAATTAAATATTCTCGCGGATTGGGTGATTTGGTAGCTTGTTTTTTACACAGTAAATTAATAGGATGGATAACTAAAATAATTACTAAAAAAACAGAACCGTGTCAACAATGTGCCGTAAGAGTAAATGCATTGAATATTATATTTCCAATACCTTTTTGGAGATTATTTTTTAAAAACACAGAAGATTTATTAAAATCATTAAAAAAAGAATTGGAGGATTTTGGTTATACTGTTAATTTTACTAATGATAAGTTGGGATTAAATTCTTTTAAAAGTGAAGAAAATGTTGAATTAAAAAATGAAGAAGAGATTAAAAAAACAGATGACGTTGATATTTCCGATACCAACAATTATAAGTTTCTATCAAGCGGTGATACTATACTTGGAGATTTTTTAATTAAAACAGAAATATATAAAAGAAAATAAATTATGGAAATACAAATAATAACAACACAAGCAAGCACGAATTCTTTAGATACAACTAGAGAATTTGGATCATTTTTATTGAAGACATTATCTTCTATTAAAATGATTCATTGGTATGTATTGAACCATCCTGTTCATATCATACTAGGTGATTTATATGATGATTTAGATGATTTATTTGATTCTCTTCAAGAAGAAATTATAGGAACTGTTAGACAAAATGATATTATTTTTCCTAAAATAATATCACAATGTCAATGTTTAGACATAAACAACATTTCTCAATTTAGAGATGATTCTGATAGAATTATTGATACTTATTTTTCTGTTTATAAAGAAATATCAGCAATTTTAACTTCCTTGGAACTTAATACATTTATAACACAATCTAAGACTGGAATTAATAATAAAATAGAAGAGATATTATCTGCTTTTAATAAAGCAAATTATTTAATATCTACTGTTAAAACTTAAATTAAACCCAATCCTTTATATAAATCATATATTAAAACATATGATAGATATCCATCTTGTCCGTACCAATATTTAGAACTCGATAGATTTCTGTTTATAGTAGTTTTATCGTTATTCCAATCTATAATGCCTTCTATATTAGTTAAATCATAGCTAGGATTAAAGGTATAAAACTCGTAATAAGAATCCCAATCACTATTTCCTAGTCCTATATATTCTGCTAAAACTGAAATTGAATATGCAGAACAACTGTTTATTTCAGATGTTTCTATTTTTTGATATTTATTAATTGATTTATCTTTTAAAACAACAGGAGTTCCTGCTGTTACTGTATAACACAAAGAGGATATAAGATCTCCTCTGTTTAATACGTCTTGATTGTTTATTTTTGAAAACGCATCTTCTTGTAAAGAAATAGAACCAAACAATCTGGATTGATTTATACTACATATGTTCAGTATAGATTTTAAAGACAATGGAAGATTAAAGTTAAGATCATTTGGATCTACATTCAATGTCATTGCCATGCTGTTTAATTGATCTATATTGCAATAATCAACATCTGCATTGTTTATTGTAAAGTTTGAAATTTTTTCATAAACATTTACACCCAAATCATCATTTCTAAATGGATATTTCCCCATTATAGAACCTAAAAAGTCATCAAATAATACATTACTTTCTATTAAAGAAGGCATGAACGCTAAAGATTTCATGTAATCTGCCATATCAAAATTTTCATTTAATTTGGCTATAG